>Ga0315915_1003859_pt1 | contig 18993 bp, 5 predicted proteins | sample MpolbnodulesMG_FD_207738 | JGI IMG/M metagenome (GOLD analysis project Ga0315915, IMG submission 207738) | Medicago polymorpha root nodule microbial communities from Los Angeles, California, United States - branched nodules | ecosystem: Host-associated > Plants > Roots > Nodule | place: USA...
TGTTCACTTTTTCCAAAGGGGTTTTCCCTAGTTTTCATGCTAGAATTGAATGGAAGAATCTTAAAGTTGTGGATAACAAACGCTCTATAGTCCATGATGTAAATATTATGAGTGAATTATGTTGTTAAAATAGTGTAATTTGGATCAATTATGAGAGTGTATTGATTACGGATCATTAATGACTTGATTGCATTCATTGAATGTTGTTCTGTTGCTATACCAGAACTCAGCGTGAGTTAACTCACACTAATTTTACCGAACGTGAGTTAACTCACGTGAAGGTTAATTCTGAAAATTTGAGGTGAGAATGAGCAAAAACACATGGAAGATGGGCAATTTTCATTGAATTAATGAATTTTTTTTTAGATAGAATGAAATTTATTTTTCTTTATCTTTACAAAATCTCATTAACCCTCGCAAATCTCATTAACCCTCTTGATAAATTTCCTCATCCGCAGTCCCGTGAACTTAGCTCAATTGGTTGGACAATGCATTTTTATATGCAGGGGCCGGGGTTCGAACCCCGGACACCCCACTTATTCATCTTATAAGGTGAATTTTAGCCACTTGGCTACCTGACCCAAAAAAAAAAAAATCCTCATCCGCATTATAATCATGCACCGCCAAAGATAACTAACATTATAATTAAAATATATGTTTTGAAAAGTGGATCCAAGAGAATCGAAGGAGGTTGCATAAATTCATAAGCTCCTTGTTAAGCCAGAGGGTAAACTGAAAATTTAGGCTTATTAAAATATGACATAAGCAGCTTATGAAACTATGATAAGCTATTTTTATTTATTTACCCAAACACCTTTAAAAAAGCTTATGGGAGTAGATAAGCCCACATAAGCTCAAAATAAGTCAATCCAAACGGGGCCTTAGCTGTGTAGATAAGTCTAGCCAGCTAGTCTAATTTACATAAATATCAATACATAACAATTAAACCTTTAATTTGTCAATTTTGCATAAAAACTAAGATGCTCACGACTTTGTGTGTGTTCACAAAAATTCTATGATATTTTTCGATGATAATGTAGCAACTGGTACATTTGTAATGATTCCTAATCCTTCTTTCTGTCCCAAATACGATAGACCCACCAATAATCGAAGAGGATCCAGCTTTTGTCTTCAGATGGAATACATAGTTCAAAGAAAATAAGAAATATGCTTGGGTATATATGACCAATTATTTTACATTTGTCATGCTCAAAAAGAAATTTGTTCAGCGTATGTAAGTAGAATTAATGGACAAGAACCAATGCTATACATAAAAACTTATAATTAAAAGCCGAATATGGGACATTAATGTTTCGATAAATTAATTTATTCTCCTATTCTTGTAGTCTATATGATGATATTTTTGGAGTTTGAATTCTTCTGGATATGGTTCGAGATTCTTTATTACATCAGGAGTAGCAGACGACAAAGAGCACTCACTGCAGTTGTTAGAAGTTAAGTGTTCGCTTCAGGCATAAGTTGTTAGTAGCTACCAAACATCAACTAAAGGAAATAACAACTCTTACAAAACCATGATCAACAAAAAAGTTATGATATTTACCAAATTTATTACGGAAGACAAATAAATTATTAACAGATTGTAATTTGACTTTCATGACATGAGATGCCACGTGAGATGATGATGTCATGTGACAGTGAGTTGCTTCATCAGCATGCAATTGTATTTGTCACCTGGTATAAAAACAATTATTTACAGGAATGTGCTAACTCCCAAAATAAAATTAAGAGTAGTACTAAGTTTTTAGAATAATTTAGAAGAATTATATTGTTTGTTTTTTGAAAAATAATTTAGAAGAGTTGAATAAGCTCAATCAAGTTATTATATAATAGCTAAGTTATCAACTAATGACTTGAAGTGTTATCATCATTGATGAATCATTCCGATTGATACATTGGGACATGTTATCAAAAGGTTGATGTGGCTTCCGTTGTTCAAATGGTACAAAGATTTATCATTAATCTTTAGAGTATTAATATTACTTTGTTGGAGACGGTAAGTGGAGATCCAAATTTGCCCATATCGATGTTCATTGAACACCTCCTTTTAATTGTTTCTATAAGCTTAATTAACGATGATGCATCATGTTTGATGGTGTGTGTGTGGAGGTGGGGGGTGGTGGTGGTTAAGTGTGATGTTGTTAGTTGCTGAAAAGTCTTCTCATTACTAGATTTATAGGTAGTAGAAGTTTTGACTATGCTAAGAGAATTGATAACTGAACACAAAAAAATCAAACACAATACAGACACCATGAGTAGTTTTGACTTTTCAACATCAAAGTAAGGACAATTTTGTAAAACCCCAACCTATCCTTTCCCTTTACGTTTTCTCTCTCCCTCATACCACCATCAACATTGTTCTTTCTCTTCTCTCTTCTCTCTTCTCTCTCACAGTCCATCACCACCGTCCTCTCCAACCACCGTCCTCGTCGGTTACCACTACATCGTCCTCGCCATCAACGTCGTCGCTTGAATCGTTCATCACAACCAACGACTTCACGTCCCTTGAATCCGTTCGAAACATCACCGCTGAGAAAACAGCCTAGATCTGTACGAACTCGGACGAGAGAGATATGAGTCCAAGTAAGAGAACCGACGAGGCCCAGATCTATCAGAGAGAGAAGTGACGACGCCGGTGGCAAGTGAGAGAACCGACGAGGGATATTGCTGTTAACAGAGAGAAGCATGGCAGAGAAGAGATGGTGTTGAAAGAGAGAGAGAGAGAGAGAGAGAGAGAGAGAGAGAGAGAAGAAAAGGAAATAAAAATAAAAATAAATGAAAAAAGATGTATAAAGTTGTAGTGTCATATGGTGTCTGTATTGTGTTTGATTTTTGTGTTCAGTTATTAATTCTCCTATGCTAAAAGGTTAGAAATTTGCAAAAGACACGCCTTTTTTTTTAATCTTATTGTAGAATTAAATGATTCTAATGTGGTCTTGATGCTTAACACTCTTCATCAATCTCTGACCTAGGTCAGATATAATCAGAGATTGTATTAGTTTTAATGTTTGTTTTGATTATTTAATTTTTTGATTAAATAAGTTTTTCGTCCTTATATTCCAGATTTTGATTTTAGTCCCTAAAAATAAAAACAATATGTTTTCATCCTCCCTAAATTTTCTATTTTGTTTTTGGTCCCTAATGGACATAATTTTAACATGTCTTGGATTTTTATTGAACATAATAATATTGACACATAGACGTTGAACATAGTACATCGACATAACTTGTACACATCTTGAACATAAAAGAGTTTTTATATTTAGAGACTAAAATCATGATTCTCAATATTTTCAGCGATAAAAACTTATTTAACCTTTATTTTTATTTAAAAAATGCTAGCAACACACATTTTAACACACACTTTTCAACACACTCTCTTTGATTGGTTAAAATTCACACGGGACCCACTAAATTTATATGGGACCTGCATGATTTGGTGAGACCCGTATGAATTCTAACTAATCAAAGAGAGTGTGTTGAAAAATGCGTTGCTATCATTCCATTTTTATTTTGTATGTTAGACGTGATACCAACTATGCTGCTCATCATTTATCTAAAAAAATATGCTCTTCAAAATCCATATTGCATATGGATTAAAAAGACTCCACTTTATATTTCTACAATCTTTATTTTTGATTTATCGTCATATTTTCATTAAAAAAATTATTTTAACGTAAAAAAAAAAACTTAAATTATTGTAGAATGTTTCTTCTTCTTCTGATCAAATATTTGTGTAAAATATGATTAGATTATTAACCAGTGAATGATTTTTTTTCGAAAGATACCAGTGAATGAATGTTTTTTCCAACTTGACATTTAAAAGTGAATGAGTGTGACAAAGAACCTCTATTTGGCCTGCTTGAAAATGAAAACGAATACTGCTCTTCTCCCATATGTTTTTCTTCATTCCCACCAAAATAGCCGAGCGTGAGTTAACTCACGCATGTGTATTTTCAGCGTGAGTTAACTCACGCAGGTGTATTTCTCGGCAGAGATGAGCAAAAATAGATGGGAGAAGAGCAATTTTCAATGAAAACTGAGACCTACACTGAGGCCCAGTAAGTTAAATGCCTGACGGCCCAAAAGAAAACAAGGTCCAAACGACGTAGCTTTAAGATGCCAATATAAAAAGCATCTTTCATCTAAGAATTCTAGGGTTTCATCGTCTCCACTGATAGCAGCTTGCGCCTCCGTCTCAGACCTGCTCCTCCCTCTCAACCGAAATCATGGTGTGTATTTTCCTCCATCGATCCGTTGATTTTCATCTCTTTGTAAATTCTTCAATATTCATCTCTGTAATTCATTTTTTGCAGGCACCCAAGAAGGCTGCTCCTCCTCCTTCCTCCAAGCCAGCCAAATCTGGCGGTGGCAAACAGAAGAAGAAGGTTCGTTTTTCTCCTTTTTAAGTTTTGTTCTACTGAGATTTGTTTTATCACAATAAATTTTTGTGATTTGATTCATTGTTTGATGCTGCTCCTGTATATAAATTATTATATGGGTCTGTTTGGATTGAATTATTCCAGTTTATCTACTTACATAAGCTTATAGCATTTTTACTTAAGCTGTTTCAAACTCATTTTCAGAATTTCTCCAAGATGCTCATACAAAAACAATTAAATTTAATTTTTGGCCATATTGAATTAACAGCTTATTCACAGCTTATATTACATTCACTTATTTTGGTAATCACTTATGTATACGCTTGCATAATCTATTTTTTATAGCAATAGTCAAATTAATGTTAATTTTTTGTGTGTATGCTATAAATTGTTTTATATGCTATATTGAAGAACTTATGATAGTAAGTAAAAAAAGCTTATGAAAATTGTTGCAAAATCTTTTGCTTTTGAAGTAGATTATACCAAAGCATGATGAGTAATAAGTGCTTATGCTATATGCTGTTTATCCAAACAGGGCCTTTACACAGTTTGGTTAATGTTAGTTTTGGCAAAATGATTGCTCTGCCTTTTTTGAACAATGTCTTTGGATACTGATTGAAAATTCTTTGCTTTCTAATGCTAATTTAAAAATTAAAGATGCAAAATTTTCTGATTTAAACAATGTGATTTGGTAGTGTGATATTAAGTGTCATTTTTTTGTGTTTTAACAGAAGTGGAGCAAGGGAAAGCAAAAGGAGAAGGTGAACAACATGGTGCTGTTCGATCAGGCTACCTATGACAAGCTCTTAACCGAAGCACCCAAATACAAGCTCATCACTCCTTCTGTTCTCTCTGATCGTCTAAGGGTAATTCTTATACTAATGCCTTTTCTTATGTTGTGGTATAGATTCGTGATTAATTGTGTGGGTGCATTATGTCGTAATGCATGTTATGTCCTATTTTGAGTCTCACTGAATGTTATGTCCTATTTTGAGTCTCACTGAATGTTATGTCCTATGTTGAGTCTCACTGAATGTTATGTCCTATGCTGAGTCTCACTGAATGTTATGTCCTATGCTGAGTCTCACTGAATGTTATGTCCTACTCTGAAGCATGGGTACTCCAAACATGGAGAAGTACCGGTACCGGGTACGCGTATGGTACTCGTAACTTAGTACCGAACCGTACCTATTTTTACTTGGTTATTTCGTCGTAGTTGTTGTAGCAAAAACGTACGGGCGTTGAAAAAATAACCAAAATTATCTTGTTTTTGATGAAAATAGTAGAGGGGATTCACAAAAAAAATAAAACTCTCAAGCAACATGATGATAGAAGTGTAGTACTTCGCTTGAAAAATCTTTTTTTTGATGTTTTATGCCAACGTACCCGTACCTTCGTTTTTTAAAATTTGGCGTATTACGACCCATACCTATGCATCATAGGTCCTATGTTGAGTCTCACTGCATTGTTGTATATGTTTTAAACATAAGGTCTGTCAAAGGCTTTTTCTGTTTTTATGGCTTTGTCTTGTCCTGATGTTCATCATTTTCCATGACTAGTCATGTAATGTCTGTCTCATTACTTTTATTGGTGGTATGGGTTTTCACAATTTTTTTTTTTGTATTGTTTATGGGGCTCATATTTTCTGTTATGTTGTTTAAAGTACTATTATTTTCTGTTATATTGTTTTAAGTGGGAAGTATTTTGAAAATTAAACAGTTTTCTGTTTAATTTGAGCCTATATATTTTCTTTTGTTTCTGAGAATTTAGCCCCCCCCTCCCCGTTTAATTTATTAAAACATTTGTTATTTTCTTTTCTACAATATGTATTAAATATAGCTATGCTAATATGAAGATGCGAGTCTCATGAAGCGAACCATCATGAGAAAGAGTAGAAATGTTAGTTAGGGATGAATTTTTGGAAAGAATGATAACAATTTTATGCTATTTTCCCTGTTTCTGAAAATTGCATAAGATGATAATCGAAAAAGTCTTTATAAAATAAACAAGGCCTTAGGTTTCTTATTTTCATTGTTGTCATTACCACTGCATTTACGGTGATGTGTCTGCAAAAAACTGCATTTTTTTATGTATGTGTTTCATAGGTGACATTCTAACTTTCTGTAGTTGTTTATTTGGTGCAAGTAAAAAACTTTAATTTTACAATGTTGTGGTATGTTATAGTTTCTTCTGTTCTTTGAGCATCTCTAGTGTGATGCACACCTTTGGTTGCATGCACATTCACAGTCCAATGCAAATACCAATGTTTGGGACTATATGGGTAATGTTCTACCCCAATATAAATTATCAATAATGAAATATGTCTTTTGTGGACTATGCAGATTAATGGATCGCTTGCAAGGAGGGCTATAAGAGACTTGATGGCTAAAGGTTTAATCAGGTTGGTGTCTGCTCATTCAAGTCAGCAGATTTACACCAGGGCTACAAACACCTAGGTGTGATACTCATTTTAAGTCTCAGAGTATCAGTAGTGGTTGCTATGTAATGTTATTTTCTACTTTGAGATGCACATTTTTCAAGCTTGTATTAGTTTTGCTGAATCTATAGCCGGAGATTGTTGTTATATCGTTTATTTGGGATCTATTTATGATCGTTTTTGGAATTGTGGCAGTTCTTTTATTCTGACCTATTTTATTTAGTTGAATTGCTTTTGTGATGGCGATTCATTTTGAAATTCATACCAGTTAGCATCTGTTTTCTGATGGTTGCACTTTTAGTTTTATGTTGATGATCGGGTCGGGTGGGTTATGAGTTTGAATACCTATTTTATGTGATCACATTATTTATGTAAACGTTCAAAATCACTAGTTTGAAAATTTGATAAACTCCTGTAAATTGTGGAAGGTCCTTACGATAAATCTTGTGTCACTAATGTTGTTATTAAAGGATTAATCCGAAGAGTTTGTTTTTCCAATTTTTATATGTTCACCGATGAGAATTTTGGCATTCTCATTTTTATCTTTGCACCTGGGTATTATGACTGAAAATAATTTGGGATTTCAATGCGTCACCTTTTTATCGAACGATTAAACTATTTTCTAAACAAATGTGAAGACCATAAATTTTGAAGATTGAAATGTCATGAGAAAATAAAACCATGAATTTGAAGCTTAAAAATTCATATGCAAATGCACCAAAAGGACAAAATTGAGACCAAACTGTTAACTAAAATTAGTTAAGGGACTAAGTTTATAATTTTGCCTAATTGTTATTATTAAGTGAAGTTAGAAAGCTTTCACCTATTTGTAGAGTTTGATAGTGATAAAAGACATGCTTTGGATTGGGAAGTTCTCGATTTTTAGATTTGTCAATGTTTTTGAAAGAAAATGGAAGTAAATCTTTCTGTAAATGTTTTTCTGTAAATGTTTTTTGAGCTTGAAAATCTTCTCTACGTTATACTAGAGCATGGTCCTCTTATCCTAAATTTTCCTTATGAAAAAAATTCCCGCAAAAGAAATAAAATATGGGAAATGCTAACCGGTGCCCCCGGGGCACTGGTTAAGGATATTAAAAAGGGAAATTATATAGTAATTATTGCATTGAAAACTGTGTAATTAATCCATAAATAAGTCAACAAAGTTTCCTTTTATGGTAATAAATTCCTTTTTTTTGTATGCTTAACCAGTGCTCCGGGAGCACCGGTTAGCATGACCCATAAAATATATATAAGTTCACACCTTTCAAATTCACATTATTCTTCCTATCTTTTTTCTTAAATGAACATAAATGACATAATAGATATGCACATAGTGAGACCTATTAACTCTTCATTGGAGTTCCGGTTAACTTGTTAGCATTGAAGTCATTGGGTCATTAATAAATACTTTTAATAAAAAAAAAAAATAATGTGTATATATTGGGTGCATTTAAGGAGTTCTTGTTAGTTTACTGCCATCTTGCATGCTCTAAGGATTTTATATATTAAATTGCCAAATGGTATGAAACAATTATTACCATTCTCACTCCATTTTTATGTAACAACTTGCACAGCATATACTCTGGTCTTTTTAGTGTATTGCCAATGCAGCAACATGTTATGATGAAAATCTTGAACGTAAATGAATCTAGACCCTGTACAAACAGCTCAAAAAGTAGTGGAATGACTATCAACAATCTGGCATAGTTGTAGCTTACAGGAGTTCATGTAAGAATTAAAAATATAAATATAACCATCTCATACTTTGATTATTATCAGTGATCTTGGGTATAGAGCAAGTATCAAGCACCACTTGATAGGTCCAGTAACTATATTACACCAATTATGTTGCAAATGAAAAATATTGCCAACCTTTTATAAAAATATAACATTTTCTAATTAAAGATGTTTATCCAAACTGAAGTGGCTTGTAAACAGCATAATAAACAAAATAAGAATGGTTTCTTTTGCTCTGGACAAAAGATCCAAATTCTGTGGTATTGTGCCCTGGTTAAACACACAATTTGAATTTTAAATCTGAAACTGTTTGGTTGGATTCATGCATGCGCAGATTGCCCTCTGTATCGCAGATTTCTGAGTTGAAAATTGGTAATGAGCTGGGAAGCATGGTTTGCAGGAAGCATTTCACAGACAGTGTCAAGGTGTCCTAAGGAACCATATCTATGTTATGATGATATTCTAAGCCAACTTTGTGACACTTGGAGAGGAATATATTCCTCTTGTCTGCAACAATAGATTTTCTATTATATAATATAATAAATATTATGGAGAATATGGTAGCAGAACATAAGGATGCCAAAGTTTAAATAAGGAACACTATATATGATCTAGCCTCATTTTGCTTGTCTAAGAAAAGAATTTGGCTATACCTCACATTTTCACATCATAATATGATGAACATCTGCACAGATTGTAGGCTTCTGAAACCATAACCTCTGCTTTACCAGTAAGCTGGAACCTCAATGATTTGCATGAACACATTGATAAGATTCTTCAATTGCAAACTATACAAAACATGTGTGGATGAGTTACCTGAAGGGTCTCTGAAGCTCTTAGTTATCTCTAGTTTTGCCAAAGATGTCCTGCTGCAATCAAAAGAAAGCATAAGCGAGCTTCGAATAACAGTTCGAAGGAAGAAGACAGGAGATAGTTCAGAATGTCTTGGAAAAATTTCAAGGGATTTAAGGAGTTGAATTTAACATCTTCAAACACAGACAATGAATCCTTGTCTATAATCAGCAGCAACTTCAAAGAAGCTGCTGCTACCACTCTGATTCATCTGACTCTTGGGGGGACATAAAAATTTGGACCCTTTATTTGATCACACACACATAAAAAGGAAAAAGTAGAAAAAAATAACAATTAAATAATCATTAATTTTCAAATGATTTTAGCATGTCCACTTTTTTTTGTGTGTGACCAAATAGAGGGTCCAAATGTTTGTATCCACCCAAGAATTATTCTTCATTTTAACCCATCAACATTTAAGTAAATACAAGTGTCACATATTGTTACATGAATGTAACTAATCTAGTTTTTGCTCATGATTATCAAATAGTCAAATACTGACCGCCATATTTAGAAATATTCATTTAAGTCTTGTTGGGAAACAAATTGAAGGACCAAAAAGTTAAGCTATAAAGAAGTTTGAGGAATTAATGTCCAAAACAAATGTTTAATTTGGTTAATCATCTTAGTTGTTTTCTTTTATCAGTTTATAAATGTTTTGGTCTAATTTTCTAGTCTGTGTTTTTTAGCCATGCATATTATTTCTAGCCCCACGTAGACTTCAATTAAGGTATTGATCTGACTCTATTGACCCCACTTAAATATTTGGTTCAATATTGAAGCTGATTAGATTGGTTGTTGAGCAATAAACAAAATATATTATTGCCCTCAATTATATGTCATGGGCTCAATTTCATTTATATACCACAAACAATTTGAAGTTTGTCTTCTTGTTATTATGAGGATGATAAAATCAATGGACACTTTCCTCATGATATGATATCTCTCTCACAGCACATCAAAATCTATGGTACACTATCACCGTCAGAACTTAAACTTGCGGTACTAAGAATTATTCAGCAATAATGTTTCAGTACCTTCCTCTTAACTCCACTCAATCAGAGACAAAAATCCAACACTTACATTGCACCTGATCCCTAAATTTTGTCTGTGGATTATTTTTTCTTCTCTTGAGGGAGAGAAAAACTTGTAAAAAATGTTGCTTGAAGTAGGACAAATTTTACTATGAACCACGTTGATAGTTAGTTCGCATTGGACTGACACTTGAAAATTGTTGGAAACTTCATATGTGACATTACTTTTTAATAGTAGAAGTTGACCGTCCTCTTCGTCATCACAATCAAGATTTTGACTTGATCGTTGTAACTTCGATACAAATAAGAGAAAACGAATAGGAAAACGCTAGATCAATCGAAAAATGTTTCACGAAAGTCTTACGAAAGACTAAATAATAACTGTAGCGCTTCTTTTCATTTTTATTTTCCAATAGCTATGTTTTCCGTTGTTTTCCACTAAGTTTCAAATCCACGGCTAATAATTCATTCGCGACCAGTTCATTGTAATTGTTTGTTGTATATAGTATGTTTCAAATGAATATCCGTGACTCAAAACTCAACAATTCATTTTCTCAATTGTCTTTGTCAAACTAATACCAATCAGGTCATCGTCTCAACCATAAGAATGAAGAGAACTTCTACTTCTAAGAAGAGTTGTCGATTGTCACTAAAGTTTCGAGTAATTCTTAAGTACCATTCCAATATGGATCACCTATCATTTTTAAGGTGGTCCACGGTAGAATCCGCCTTAACTTAAACCAAAATATAAGGAAGAAAGACAAGGCAAAAGACAATGCAAGTGTATATCTTTCATTGTATTTTTGTATTTACTATGCAGTAGTTTCCTTTAATTGGTGAAATTATACTCACCTTCTTAGTTCTATTTAATTGTCCATAATCATATTACTAGAAAGTGATAGAAAAGTATTAATAGCATAATCATTGGCAAGTAGTCAAAATTGATTACCAAGAGGTGCAGGCCAGTTAAGCTGGAGTTTTGCAAGCTAGTACCTGCATCTATCTATGATGTATTGATAAAATAATTCTCTACAAAAGACAAGATATAATTAATGTAAATAGCAACCACCAGAGAAAATGTCAATGTCCCTCGTGTGATGTATAATAAAGATACAATGAACCATAAAAAAATGGCCCAAACATGGTTAAAAAATCATTAGAAAATAAACAAGTAATAAAAAAAATAGTAGTATGAGTTGTAAGGATATGGTGGGGGAGACATTATAACTAACAAATCTGATAAATGTCAAGATCAATCTTTATAATTTAACTTTTGAATATAATTTTTTTAAGATAAGATTCCTAATGTCTCATATCCCTTATATATTGATCAATTTCCTAGGAAAGATAGCAAATTAGCAACTCCAATTGCACATATTCAACCTTAGCAGTTAACACTTTTTTTCTTGTGAAAAAATGGACTTCTCTTCATTAAACACTAAACCTCATCATAACCATGCTCGTTCTAATAGTTTACCTTCTAAACCACACCCTATAGTTCTACAATGCAATGAACACTTAGCTAGATTAGGGGGTGCTAATAGTAATTCTGATTCCACCTCTTCCTCTTTAGCCCTCAGCCACAAACTAAACATCCTTCAAGATTTGCATATATGCATTGAAAAATTGGTTCAACTACCTCTAACACAAGAAGCATTTGTCAAACAAAGCCAAGAGAAATGGGTTGATGAGTTTTTGGAAGGTTCATTAAGGCTCCTAGATACATGCACGGCGACAAAAGACGCGCTACTTCACACGAAAGAGTGTGCGCGTGAACTTCAATCGATTATAAGAAGAAGGAGAGGAGGTGAAGGTGAGGTTACAATAGAGGTTAAGAAATTCTTGACATCAAGGAAAGTGGTGAGAAAGGCTATTTTCAAAGCATTGGAAAATTTGAAAGGTAATGCAAATAAATGCAGTTTATGTATCAACAGCAACAAAGACTATCAAACTGTGGCAACAGTTAGTTTGTTGAAAGAGGTTGAAATGATTACATTTTCTTTATTTGAATCATTGTTGGTTTTTATGTGTGGAACACAATCAAAGAGAAGTAGTTGGTCTTTGGTTTCAAAGCTAATGAATAGCAAAAAGGTATCAAACTCATCATCACAAGGTGAAGATGAGAATGAGTTTGCAAAAGTGGACACTGCTTTGGAATTCTTTGCATTCAACATGGGAAGCAAGTCAAGTGACATTGAAAATTTGCAAAATAAGTTGGTAAATTTAGGATCATGCATACAAGATCTTGAAGAAGGACTTGAATCGTTGTTTAGGCGTTTGATTAAAATCAGAGTTGCCCTTCTCAACATCCTTAATCACTAGTTGAATGAATTATGAAACAGATGCATTAGAATTTTGTAACATATATTGCATCTTTTCTGTATAATACAATTGTAGATAATGTGTTATGTACCTGTTATTTTGATGGTAAAAAGTTCATCAAATGACATGAATGTATAATTGTAAAATTTTTATTTCAAAATCTTGACCATTTTTCAAAGTATCATTTTCAATTGAAATTTGTATTGTTTTTCTTTTAAAGTCTCTCTCACTTTACCTTTTGATATTGCACCCTTAACCTTGGATCCATCCATATATATGGTAAAAATCACTCCTAAGAGGAGTATGCATATGCGGATCTTGGACACAAATACCGGACACGACACTAACACGTGAACACATATACACTGATAAATGTTGATGTTACATAGCTAACAACCATTGACGCTAGCAATCACATTTTTTTTTTCTTTGGAAAAATTAAATATTATCAACTGCATTTCTTTTTATCTTTGACGAATCAACTGCTTTACTTGAATGGTGCGAATTAGTATAACTATTATTTTTACTTATATATGAGACTAGAGGAGTAGCTTGTGATTTTACAATAGAAAGTGAGAAGATTAACAACCAACCCCATGAATCATAAAGAAGTAAGCAACATATCAAAAATATATGCTACATGTTTTCTGGTCTCTTGGACTATAGATAGGAATAATGTTCAAATTTTATGTTGCATACTTACCTCATGGCATTGGTATTTGAAAACTTCTCTACCAAGCAATTTCCTTTTCATAATAAAAATGTATGGTGCCTGCCAGCATCTTGTTTGTGATGTGTATACCTTTACCACACCCTTTAAAAAACTATATGGTGCCAGCAGACAAGTTTGTAGACTGAATGCTGTTTAATATTAGACAAAGGCTTCCAACACAATGCACAAATCATAACTTTTAATTTCTTTTATAACATCAACCTGAAAAGATAAACAATGATACCATGCTAAATCTTATATTCAAATCAAGATGATATAATTGCCTGCCAACTTAATGACATCAAGGTAAACAAATTTGTAATTGTCTTACTCAACTCTTTTGCTATATATGAAACAAATTTCAACACAAAAATTCAAACTTTAGTGTGCATTTCTTCTCCTACTCTTGTAGTCCTCTATTGTGTTATTTGACAAAAAACAATGGAAGCAAACACAAAGAACTCTGCACATTAGGTGCAACAGTTTACCTTCTGCACCACAATGATCAATGAGCATTTGGAAAGATTTAGGGTGGAAAACTAAATTATAAGATGATACATGCCCATCTATAAGTAGTGACACAGACACCGATACCAATACGTAAAAACCGATAATAATTTGAGAAAATAAAATTGATTGTATACAAACATTTGTGTTAGTGTCGTAGGCCGTCAAACAGTCTAACACAGCTTCAACATGACATGTTGGTGCTACATATATGTCCATTGAGTCATTCTTTTATTAGGAAGTAAATAGAATTGAGGGTTAAACATGTTTATAGTCGCTACAAAATCAAGAACTTTGAATTCCCTAGACAATTTTTATTCATTTGTAGTCATCATCATCATCTTTTTTATTTTTTATTATTATTATTATTATTATTATTAATTAATTAATTAGCTCAAGAATCAGAACCTACAGAAACAGAATATTAGATCAGATTCTTATGTGTTTGTTGATTTTTTTATTATATTTCTTTTGTATATAATCTGATTGAAATTTAAGTTAGAAAAAACTATTAGAGCTTTGTTTGGTCTTTAAATACCAAAATAAACGGCCAAGGAAACAGTCAGCGTATAAGGACTAATAAGAAGTAAGCTACTTGGTAATAGTTTTGCCATGCATATATGCGGTTTTGATTTAATGTAGCTACTGCTAAAATTGGACATCAATTTTGGAATATTTTCACCAAAAGTAGTTTCAAAATAGTATAGTGGTGATGACATGGAATAGGTTATGAGTATTGTGTTCGTGACATGAGTGATGTGACATTATTTTATATGACTGAGAAAAGTAAATCATGATCACTAGCGAAAAACTTTCAATATTAATCATCAATGTAAATGTATTTACCCCTCTTACTCTAGTGTAACAAAATGATGCAACCCATATAAAGGTTGATCTGATCATAGTTTAAAACTGATAGGTAAGGAAACGTCGGGGAACACCATGGTGCGTTTAGAGATAAAGTCTTGGGCAGCGCTCAAGCACCTGTGATGCGCGAAAAGTTTGATCTGTTAGCTCAAAAACTGGTGACGGTTGAACATGTCGAACAAGATAATAAACTTTTTCCTATGCTGCATGTTGAGAAAAAAGTTATGGATGAATTGAGTGTACCTTGGAAAGATACATTGACGGTTAAATTGCTAGGTGAAACGATAGGATTCGATAACATGAAAAACAATTTGGGGACTACTTGGAACTTGGCAGGTAAATTTGATATGATGGAAATTGGAAAAGATTTCTTCATGGTCAATGGTAAAACAAAGGTGATCGATGGAGTTCCTTGGAAGATATGTAATTGCTATCTCATGGTTCGTCAATGGACGTCTGACTTTAATGTAAATAGTTTTTACCGACTCACAACCATGGTTTGGGTGAGAATTCTATGCCTAAACTTTGTGCATTATGGAAAATTTGGAATCAACAAAGAATGGTATTGGCTCCAATACGAAGACGATGACTTGCATATCATCCCAACATATGGAGACGTGCATAAATTGTATTTTTGTTAGGGGGAGAAAAAAGTAACCACTCAATCAATAGGAGAAAATTTAGGAGAATATTGTTGAGTCATGTTGGGAATAAAGGAGACTGCAAAATTTAGTTTGTTCTACCATAATTAATTTAGATTTTATTTTTTGGTACACTTTATTCTCATAGAATAAGTTTTCATTTGGGTCAATTTAAGCAGTACAACTATTATTTTTAAATGTTTTGAGAAATAAAAAAGAGATCAACGACTTTGCATTCCAAAAATGCAATTTGTTTTTCTTATAACATGAGATCGGAGGGAATACCTTAAATTTTAAAAAGGGAAGTAAGAAGATTAGCAACCCACCGGAAATCAAAGAGAAGCAACATTTCAAAAATGAGAAATGTTTGAAGCACTCTCTTTCTAACCCCCTCTCTAATACTGATTCTTTTAATCGATGAAATCCATGCGAGTCTCACCATTTTATGCGGGGTTCATTTCTAAAGCATAAAATTCACATGAGTTTTACCAAATAAAAGAATGAGTGTTAGAAAAAGGTATCTATAACACTCATCTTTCAAGAAAGAGTGTAAGAATAATGTTCAATTTTTATGTTGCATACTTAAATCATGTCATTGGTATTTGCAAACTTCTCCACCAAGCAATTCCCCTTACCGGTTGGAACAATTCATCGTTGGTGTATTGTTTTTCTTTTAAATGGGGGGTGAATCATGAATTACATCCTCACTTTACCTTAGTGATATTTCATAGTTAATTTCACATCTTAAGATCAATCTTTGGATCTTTATATATACAAGCGGAATGACGTACACTACCGTGCTCGTCTGTCCGCTCTTTTTACCGTATTAACGTGTGTATATTTTATTATGTTTGTTTGTATAATTTTGATTATAATTTTTAAATTTTTAAATATTAATGGAAATTATTTGTACATTTATCTTCAAATTATTGTCAAAAAACATATAACAAAATTATCAACTCAACATATTTTGGTTTGTTTGTATATAAAATAAAAATAAAATAACGACCATTTTCTTATTGATTATATTTATAGTGACATATATTTCATCTAGTTTGTTACACTTCTTTTAAGGATAAAGGAGAAAAATTGGACATATACTCATATCATGTTTGTTACACCGATATATTTTGTGTGGTAACAAAAATAATATTGTATTTGTTACATTTTTTAAAATATTTGAATTCACTCTCATTCATTATCTTTTTTAAATGATAAGGAAAAAAAATCAGACATATATTTTTTTTTGAAGAAGCTAAAATAGAATATATTACTGAAATCTGGAAATTTCAGCACAAGAAGTGCAAAAATCTCAGCTGAAAGAGTATCAAATTACAACCTCAAAACAAAGGGTAACAAAATAAAAAAGATAAAATGACAAAACCACCCCATTACAGATAAATACCCAGACAAGATAGAGGGTTCAACCACCACAAATGGTAGGAAAAAGCAAAGTTAGGACGGTTCGCTTTCAGCCACCAGTACGATTGAAGTTTAATTTTATCTAGTAATTGATGGAACGAGGTCTCTTTTTGATGAAAGACCCGGGTGTTTCTTTCTATCCAAATCACCCACACACAAAAAAGCCATATGAGATTAAAAGTTGAGCGGTTGCTTTTGGTAAACCCGCCTAAGGTGCCAAATTGATACAAATGATCTGACACATGTTCAGGAAACACTATGTGGAACCTAAGCCAGTGAGAAATACCATACTACAGTTTACCAAAAAAATCACAAGAGAAGACTAAGTGCTATGCGTCTTCCAACATGCCACATCCGCCCACACAAAACTGAGCATTTGGTTGTAAAATTGTCTCTTAACTAAATTGTCTATTGTTGGTAATCTATTACGCAGCAGACACCAAGCAAAAAGACTGACTTTTAAAGGCACTTCCTTGTCCCAAATTTCAGTTATGTGATCAGCTGCCAAGTTGTTATTTGTTGGATGCATGTAAATATCAAATCCACCTGTTAGAATGATTAGACTGTAAAACAATATTAGTTAAAAAATCACAACACTCCCGCACCTTCTCCTTCTCCCAATCTAACAACCAACGCCGCCACTTCCAAGCTTCACCCTCCTTCCCCCCCAAGCGAATACAATTTGTTCCATTTTGTTTTAATATTTGATTTTACTTTTATCTATTTGTTATACTAGTGTATTTACCCGGCGTTGCCCCAGTTTGACATATAATTAAGGATGACCAAAATTATTTATGCATGGTATCTGAAATAAAATTCATCACATGCCGAATATCTTAATGGGTACACAAGAATAGAATAAAATAAACAATATTTTAAGTACACGTAAATTAATAGATGCACATGCGGATGAAATTAACTAGATTTAGTAAAATTACTAACACATATAGAATAAAATAAACATTTTTTAAGTACCAGGACTCGCAGAAATCCCAACCCGTTATTAAATGAGTAAAATTATCCAATTGTCGTATTACTTAAATAAAAATCTTCTCATCATGAAATAAAATATAATTCTGTTTCCTAATTAATGATTTTTGTTTGAATAATAATTTGTTGTCAATGTGAAAATGTATGGTATAATATTGAGTTAAATATATTTTTGATCCTTATAAATATACTAATATTTCGTCTTAGTCTCCTTAAAATTTTCCTTCGATTATTAGTCCCCAAAAAATTTTCATCGTCATTTTCGGTCCCTAATTTTAACTCAACCCATGTGTAACCTTTATGTTTTTTAATGAAATTAAGAATAATATTATAACAATCTCTTCCAAAAAAAAAACTTTTTAACCCAAGATGAATTAAATATGAGTTTTAAGCATCAAAAACATAAAAATTCGTATCTAATTCATGTTTTGTTAAAAAGTTCTATTTTTTTTTGTAAAAGATTCTTATAATATACTAAACATTTATGCAAAATTTGATTGAAAAATATGAAGTCTACACATGAGTTGACTTAAAAGAATGGATCAAAAGTGGTAATGAAAATAGAAAAAATTTAGAGGGACTATACCAAAAATTTGGTATATTTATAGGGATCAAAAACATATTTAACCATAATATTTTTGTCTTATTAAAATATAAGGAATAAGTCTAAGATGTGTCAACTCAGTGGTAAGAGCTTGATTTTGTAACTTCAAAAGACCTTGTTCAAATGCCACATAGAACAATTGTTAAATGACCATTAATGCGACAAATATTAATAATAAACTTTGAGGAATAGATTATACATAATTTCATTTATTTTATAATAATGCATTTTTTTGTATAAAAAATAATTTTACATGTTGATATTTGCAAATATTTGTAAATACCTCAATATCCACTAATACTCGTCTAGCGGATATTCATACAAATGTGAGAGCAACATAAATATTATTTTTATCAAGTAGAGAAGGTTAACTATTATGTATACACGTGGACATCCGTTATCATCTATGGTAATAAAATGGTAATAACAACAATAACAAAAAAATAAAAGAATAATTGTTATATTAAT
>Ga0315915_1003861_pt1 | contig 18986 bp, 7 predicted proteins | sample MpolbnodulesMG_FD_207738 | JGI IMG/M metagenome (GOLD analysis project Ga0315915, IMG submission 207738) | Medicago polymorpha root nodule microbial communities from Los Angeles, California, United States - branched nodules | ecosystem: Host-associated > Plants > Roots > Nodule | place: USA...
CAAACAGAACAGACTGTTTTTCTAGACACTTGAGAATTCTAAGGTATGAACTATTGTAAGAATTCTCTAAGTTGTTGATGTGTTTAAGTTTGCGACGTTTTGCTCAGAGAGTATTGGCCTTTTCTTGGTATAGTGTTATGTGTGTTCTTCACGTCTTTATCCCTATTTAAAGAGGATTTGAGAGACGTTAAGAACTAGCTGGTACATCAACTTGTCTTGCTTGAAGCTTTGATTCTTCACTATTGATCTTTTGCCTAATTTGATAATTGTCTTATGAAGAACTAATTTCAAATCCATTCCATTTGAAACGGAACAACGTCTGCAACAATATTATTGTTATTCTTGCCTTGATGTATAGACAAGTTGCAGAGATGGTGGTTGTAGAGGCATGCACAGAGTTAGTGGTTGTACACTTCGTACACTGTACTTTGTCAACTCTGGTGAAGTGGCTTCTGATGAGATGCTTCTGATAACCTTGCTTCTGATGATCTTGCTTCTGATGACTTTGCTTCTGATGACGTGTCTTCAGGAGCGCTTTCTTCAGACGCTTTGCTTCAGACGCATTTCTTTCAGACGCTTTAAGCTTCAATAAAAATTCCTTTGCTCTTTAACTTGTTCAATCAGAACCTTTATGAATAGTGCTTTGATTAAGATCCTGTAGACTTGAACAAATATTTAGCATATCCAATTGATAATTTTAATACCTTGTTATCATCAAAACTTAAGAGGTGATTTTGCGAAACACCCTTTGTTCCAACAGGTTCTTGGTAAACAAACGTCGGTTTCCGAAAACGGTTAACTTGAGAGATCAACTAAAACGTATGGCAGTTGGGACCGAACACGCGTCGAATCCGAGAAGCAAATTGCTAAGAAAATAAAGGATAAATTGCAAGGAATATAACGGAAAAAGCTAAATTGAATAAATGAATGTAAAATGGTACACAGATTCATACATTTGCAACTTGTTTACTCGTTTCTCCTATAGTGCGGATAGTTTGAGTGTGTAAGTCTTATGTGTATGCGACTTGTGACCCGTTTTTCCTATAAAAACTCTTATTTATACTAAGTAACTGCCTATAGTGAAACCGTCGGACATAACCGCCAAAAAACTACCACAGACATCTATTGAATTTCAAATGATATCTCTTCGACAGTAACTATTTTTGGCTCGTCTATCTGGTACCAACTTCTCTTCGATGTCTTGCTTGCTCGTCGAAGCTTCTCCATCGACCGACGAAATCTCTCTAAGTCCATAAACCTGATTCAGCTTGTGAGTCAAATTCGATTAGATTTCTTCAAAACCCGAGTCAAACTTAGTTGACTACATTTATTGTAGTCTGTCAAAAATACATGCTAACACCTATTTACAATATTATATTAGCTTATATTTTTTTTTGAAGGATATATTAGCTTATATATGTCATGCATATAATGAATTTTATATAATTTTAATTTTAGGTAAACTTGTACGAGTTCTCGAGTCGAGTTTACCTAGACAAATATAATAATATATTTGTATGAATCCCCTTGTGATATGGTCAGTGACAGATTTAGAAATTTTGAATTTTGGGGACAAGATTTTATACGATACATAAATAGTTATTAAAAAAATTTAGCAATGCAAAAGTGATGAAATAATAATATTATTATCAGATGTAAATACTTGACATTATAAACACTATATTGTTATATATTAGAAAAATAAAAGACTCATTAACATCTTCAAATTAAAATTGTTATTTACGTGTCTTTATATTTAAAAAATATGGTCAAAATTATTTAAAATTTCATCTCAAATGTATTTACACATTATATTTTATAAAATTCATGAAAGAAACTCCTTTTATAATATAAATTTTCATTTAACAATGACAATATATTATTTTAAAAGGGGGCGATAAATAAAATATTATCCCCGTGAGCTTAGATCACTTGGTAAGGGATAATGCATATTATATGCTAGGGCTGGGGTATATTATATGCTAGGACTTGTCTGAATTTGGTTGTATTATTTCTTCTTGTCGTTCTCTGTTTTGCAATTTATATTCTAACTCTAGGGTGGAGTTTGTTAGGCGACAAGCCAACGCGGTTGCTCATGCTCTTGCACGAGAAGCCACGTCTTTAGCTAGTCCCGCAATTTATTTCGATATACCCACTTGTATTGAAACTATTCTTATTAATGAAATGCTCTAAGCACGTTTCCCTCAAAAAAAAAATGCTAGGGCTGGGATTCGAACCCCAGACACCCCATTTATTTACCTTTAAAGTGAATTTCTCTTGACCAAAAAAAAATATATATATATATATACACACACACACATACTAAACAAATATCACAGAAAAAGTAGTGGGGGAAATTGCCCCCCAATCTACTATAGGTACATTCGTCTGGGAATATGGTCTGTGTCCTCTTAACAAATGTCATGGGGTTAAATTTGTTCATCCCGTTTATTGGTCTTTTCTTGTTTTTTTTTTCCTTTTTTGTTTTCCCCTTTTGTTACCAAAAAAAAGGGTTACCTCTAAAAAAAATCTCTTAGGTTTAATTCGATTTAAGATTTCATTAGAACTAGCAAGATACAATCTCCTTCAAAAAAAAAAAACGAGCAATATACAACCTAAAACGTCACCTAAAAATAAAAACATAAACGTCAATTCGTCACGTACAAGCCAAAAGCAATCGTATTTCGTTTTCCAGAAAGCATAAACCTAAACGCAAATACATACGAGATAGTCATCCACTTTAGTGCTGTTTCTCCTTTTCTCGGCTGAAAGTCGCCATCAGGCATGTTTATTTTGCTGAGATTTATTTCTTTTGTTTTTAATATAGGTTTTTTTTTTTTTTTTGGTGGCTAATTGTTGCTTCAATTCGTAAAATTTGTTATCTTTTTTGATGTTGTTACATCTTGATTCCTTTGCTATGATTTACTTAGGTTTAGCGGTAACAATATTTCATTAGATAGACCAGTAGCCAATATTTCAAAGCCATAACCCACTTTGCATAGGTCTGGTCTCCGAATAGGTCTACCAAGATAAAAATAAAATAATGGTTAATACCTCAAATAGTCTCCGGAATTTGGTCGATGTTTGAAGACAAGATGGGTTGGGAAATATCTTATATCTTTATTATGAATAAGTCTGAGAAAAATAGGAAGAAACGGAAGGAAGAAAAAATGAAAGGAGTTGGGTTTTAGGGATTGCATGTTAATGGGGAAGAGAGTTTAATTTTATGGACAGAAGGTCTTTCTTGTTTGCACTTGAATAATTACCATGTTCCAGTTTTATGCAAATTTTATGCTAAATGTGTTCAAGTTTTCTTCCCCATGTGTTAGTGTTTTCAATGGGTTAGGTCTCGCCGTTGAAGCGAAATGATGATTTATTATGTACTTTTACTTGGATGTGTTTTTTTTTTTGTTTTTGGGTACAATGGACGGATTGTTTTATTTGTAATGGAATACTCCCTCCGTCCCAAATTATAAGCAAAAAAAACAAAAATCACACTTATTAAAAAAGATAAAGCATAAGAATTTGTAGCATAGTTTTCTGTGTTTTCTTTGAAATAAGTTTTATGGAAAGATGTAAAAACAATTTTTATCGGCTATTGGTTATGGAAAAAATGGAAGAGAGAAAATTAAATGTAATTTGCATTTAATTTCATGAGAATAATCAAAAGTTTTTATTGGAAAAGATGATTTTTTTTAAAAACAAGATTAAATAGAATAAAAGCTTGTATTTTTTGCTTATATTTTGGGACAAAGAAAATGAGTTTGTTTTGCTTATATTTCGGGACGAAGGGAGTACTCCAAAATGGTTGAATTGAAGTCCTTTGGTAACTGTGCATTCATTGCATGCTTGATATGTTTTGGGAACAATGGAGAATGTATTTATCCTTAAAGCTTTTGGGTTTATGTATTTATCCTTTGGTAAGCACTGATTTTAAGAAGTATTTGTGTAACTTTGTTAGATCAAAGTTCAACTGAAGATAAAGAAAACAGAGGTGTATCGAAGATGGAGCGACAAAAGAAAAGTGAAATCCATATAAAAGACGATGACACAAACAATCTCAGTGACCTGCCTGACCATCTGCTTTTGCATATAATTGAATTTATGAACACTAAACAATCTGTTCAGACTTGTGTCTTGTCTAAACGATGGAAGGACCTTTGGAAAAATCGGACTAATCTCAAGTTTCTTCACTCCTACCCAGACAAAAGTCCTACCTTCTGCAAATTTGTGTCCCATATTTTGTCTTGCCGTGACCCCTCTGTTCCCCTTCATAGCCTACATTTTGAGCATGTAGGTCACGTTAATCCCCCTAAAACTACTCTCCTGGAGGTCATGAAATATGCTGTGTCCCATAATGTGCAGCAACTCACGGTCAATGCCGAAGTAAAGTACATATGGGATCTTGAGTTATCCCCCTACATTTTTTCTTGTCAATCTTTGACATTTCTTAAGCTTGGCTTTTGGCAACGATATAACTCTAATGGAATAGTGTTTCCAAAATCTTTGAATTTGCCGTCATTGAAAATCTTGCATCTTTTGGATTTCACTTTCACTACGAGTGACAATGGCTGTGCTGAGCCCTTTTCAAAATGTGAAATGTTGAATACTTTGGTCATTATAAGTTGTCATTTACAAGATGATGCACAAGCCCTCTGCATATCCAATTCTGAAGTTTCTAGTTTGACTATAGGTATTGACGACCAGTATGTTAAAGAAGATCGCAATTACAAAGTTGTGTTTTGTACTCCAAAACTCACTTTTCTAACTATCAGTGGTCGTCCTAGTTTTGAAGCACCCTCTGCAAGCAATCTACCTTTTCTAGAAGAATTATATATTGATTACATCACTTATTATTATAAACCGTATGAAGGTCGTGTCATGATTAGTTGGTTGCAATTGCTTACTAATGTTAAGATTATGAAACTCTCTTTCGATGCCCTTGATCTGATACGATTGGTAAGTTATTTTTCATGTTCCTTATGAGAAGAATCCATCCTTATGCCAAAACTTTCCCAGTAAACAATCTTATGTTTCAGAATATTCATTAGAATGTATCCAATTCACTCTGTTCACTCTTATTATGCAGGCTCTCAATATGACTGGTTCAGTTGCAATTCAACCTCCGAGCTTTGTTAGATTGAAGTTATTGAAAGTGCAATTCAGTTCAGGTGCAATGGTATGCTATGAGAGAGTAACAAGAATGGTAAAGTACCTGCTTCAAAATTCTCCACCTGCCAGAGTTGATATCATTAAGCGGACGACAAAATTCTTTAGTTTTAGCGTTTCAACTTAAATGATATGATCTCTTCCAAGTACACTGAAATGTTTAATGGAGCCTGAAGGATTGTCATGAAGTTAATTGTCAACATCTGTTTTCTTTATTGTTGTTAGTGAAATTGAAAATTTAGCATGATAGAGAATTGCTTGTTTACCATTTTACCTTAGTTGATATCATAAAATGTCAAAAGTTATACGCAGATTTTATATGAATGATTCAGTTTTTTGCTTCATTTTATGTTTCATCTATTCTTGTCCCTCTTTTTTTTTCTTTTAGAATCAGCAAAATTTATTCCCGTCGAGTATATGCAAGGTGCACAAAAACTCGCGGTTGCAACAGAAAATAAACACGAAAGGCACCGGTAAACGGTAAACCGTAAACCTGAAATCCCAACACACACCCAGAGCCTCTCGGCCAACCCAAGAACATCCACCACAACAAAAACAAAACAACCCTGTGACTTAAAAACAAATAATGAGGCTACTATATACTAGGCTGCCAAACTCTCACTGTCAAAACAACTACAAGCAGAACCGCAATCTACTAAGGACAAGTAAGGGTAGGTGGTAAACTTGTAAGTTTCATAGGCTTAGGTGACTCTTTTAGATGACAATTTAGGAATACCTGCTTTGTTTATGTTTCAATTACCTATAAGAGAGTAAGTCTACACCTTAATAACTTTCCGGTCGCATACGGATCTCTATAGGATTGACGATCCTATACCTCGTATCGCATGTATGACCTTAAGGTGATCAACATGAGCAACTTGACATGTGGGGGGACCTTAAATGCCACGAACTAACCGCTTAAGCAGAACCTATTTCTCATAACCGATAACTATTTGTGTTAATTCAACAAGGAAATAGAGGGGATTTAAAAAATTCTAATCACCACATGCAATCAAAACCTTTTAATTTTCTGCAATCAAATTCTTGCGCAATCCTTGTGGAGACGAGCCTTGTGGGGATAGAGGGGTTAGAAAATTCTTGCGCAATCAAATTTTCCAACCACCCCCATTTTTTTTTTGTTTTTTGATTTACTATAGCTAGTTGCCTAGTTGAAATGACAATCCTTGTGGAGACAATTTTAATCACTACTTAAGATCATCAGGAAGCTAAACCACGTGTAGAAAGATCACCTTCAACTTGATCTGAACCAGAAATTCATGAACTCAACACCTTAATCCTTCAAATTTTCAATCGCATGAGAACCTTCGGCAATCCTCGTCAATATTCCTTCTTCCACATAGATTCCTTCTATTTCCCTCATAATTGATGAACAAGCAAAACCCCCTAACTTGTAGAGGAGTAAATAAATCTTCTTGTGTCCTTTGAAACCTTGAAAATTCAAACAATTACACAACCTACAATTGTCCTTTGAAACCTTGAAAAATTCAGCTTGAATTGATTCACAAAGAATTATAAAGGAAGCGTATTCTTATGTTTTTGAGAGAAGGAGAGTAGAGTGAAAATTAATGAATGAATTCAGCCATTAGAAATAATTAGGGGATGTTATATTTTTAGGTGGATGGTTTTAGAACAAAGGAAAACTGATTTTTAGTGGGAAAAAAAAACAGTATGAATTGATTCAAATAAAGTGTCAATCGATTCAGGGACTACAATGCGTTATGGGAATCGTTTGAAGATTGAATCGATTAGGATGAAGATTGAATCGATTCGATGAACTTTCTATGAAGAATGAGTCGATTCAAATTGTCTCCTACATGATTTGAATCGATTCTAAAGTGCCCCAAAACTCCCTTTTTGCACTGAATCGATTCAAGCTGTCCTTTGTGAGATTTTAATCAATTCACAAGTGTAAAGGTGCATAAAAATAGTTTAAAACACACGTTAAGACCCTACACTTTGTAAAATATGATTTCCACCTCAAAGTTGATTCATAACATACATGAGTTCTGCAAAAGGTTTATGCATGCAAAATATGTTTATGCAAGGTGAGAATAAGTCAAAAACTAATAAGTCAAAAACTATTCTAGAGAAGGAGACATCAGTCAAAACCTAAGATAAAGTATTAGAAACTACAATATCGCTCCAAGGTCTCTTTCTCTTTTTTGTTCTCATACCAAACAAGGTGGATTTCACTTCCTATGATTATTTATCACGTTTCCACTTGCTTAGAATCCTTGAAATTCTAACTGGTTACATGAAAAATAATGTGCTGTAATCCTTCCCTATGGAACTATTACTTCAGAGTTATTTTATTTTATTTTATCTTTTTTCATTTTATCTAAACACAATATTAGATATAGTTAACAAAAGAGTACGCACTACTATGCTATACATGCAGTAATATTAAAGACTATACACAGAAAAGTTGCGTACTTGGAATTTTTTCTTATTTATGAGCAGAGAAGGTCACAGTGCAAGGATGCACATAACAATTATTTGACATTCATAACTAGTATACTATGAAAGTAGCGATTTTCTATCAAAGTCCTCAACTATGTTTCTCAACAGAAAAGAAAAAAAAGGTATCAAAAGTAATCAGTTAGAAATGTTGGAAGGGCCATTCCATAGGGATTGCATAGTTCCATGATACATCGGCAATGGCCTCTCTTCTGATGATACCAAGTTAGGTAATCTGCTTATATTAGAAGAGCACAAGTAAGTGTTACTGTTGTTGTCAATGTCAAAAACCCCTGCAATCCCCTCTTGAGGGTATTTCAATTCAACTTCTTCGTCTTCATTAGATGAATTTAGATTTCTCTGCATTAGTTCTCTAAACATTGAGGATTTTAGTAGAAGTCCTAATGCTGTTGGTGAATCTGGTTTGCTGCAAGGACTTATAGGGGTCATCAAAGAGTTGAAAGACGGTTGCTTCTTCGTATTTTCAACTTGCAAAAGCTTTTTTGGATTTATTTTAGAGTTTGATGCATCCATGTTTCCTCTTGTTTGAATAAAATTTGTGGCTGCAAAGGTTTGAGGTTCAGTGTTTGATTTTTGTTCTTGAGAAGTTGTAGGATTAGGTCCTGGCCTTAACCATCTTATGTAGGTGCTCAAGTCAAAGTTTGTAACTGCATTTATGCCTCGGTATTCAATTGCTGCGATATCGTATGCGCGAGCCGCCTCTTCTTGTGTACCTTTATAGATATAGCCATTGATCACATCAGTTATATGAGAACCTTAATTTACTATAGTGAAAAAAGAAAAAAAAAATTGCATTTCAAGTGTTAGATTGAGATCAAACAACTCATTTTACGATTTGACCAAATGTGGTTTAAAATACAAACATCGAATAACGGTTATATGTTGACTATAGTGACTTCATGGTGTTTTGGTCGAATCAAATCCATATCCTATGTCTAGATATACTTCAAAAGAGACCATGAGACTAAGTTAACGGCGTGGAAAACTCACCGTAAGTCCCGAGGTAGAGGTACTTGTTGCCGAACACTCTTCCGATTCTTGCTTCCCATCTTCCATTGTGATGGTGCCTGAAGTAAGTTTTCATATTTACAACTTAGCATTGTGCAATTTTTTTTTGTTAGGACAACAGGCAGATTTCGATTGCACGAGATAGAAAATAATTTACCTTGCTACTCCTCTATATTTTGATACACCTCTAGAAAAGCCACTACTCCTCCTATAGTAAAAAATGAAAAGGATATATAACTTGAAAGGTATCAAAAAATTTAATGACTTATTTCTTGAAGAAAATGGATTTACCTTCTCAATGAAGCAAGATACTCTTCTTTAGTCATATTTATCATTATCTCAATTTCTTTCTCATAGTCAGGTACCTGCAAAAACATGACAGTTTGAGGTATGGGCAACAATTTCAAAATAAAAAACCAGTGAATAGAAAATACTAACAAAACAACTAATATATCAACATTTTACTATAAACAGGATTGTAAAATAAAACACTATAGTTGAAGTACTAGAGACTAACATACAGGAAAATTTGTAAACGTCGACGTTCCCCAGTATTTGAGTGCAGCCAAATCATAAGCTCTAGCAGCAGCTTCTTCATCGTTATAAGCACCTGATAAAAACCAAAAGTGAAACAAAAGGTCAATTTCTACTCAGTTAAATTAAGAGAAACTATTGTTGGAATGAAATAGTTGAAGTACTTACCCAGATATACTGCTCAATATCAACAAAGCAGCAAATCCACATTCACAAACAGAACCACATGCAATGAACAAGGTATTAGCAAATAAAACAACTCAATAAATGGAAAATATTAATAAACTAGTAGCAAAGATCACATGCAAGAGCATCAAATGACAAGAAATGTTAAGAGTCTCACGTTCAATATCATATGACATATGATAAGAAAATGTGTTCATAAGTTGGGGAAAGTCCTTAACTTATAAACCAGTTTTGTAAGGGTTAAGTTCGGCCAAACCAAATTCGAAGAGAAAATAGAGCAGTGAAATTTTATCACAGGTTATTAAGGGCCAATTTGGTGATAATTAAAATCTTTTTAAAACTCTTTTCTAGCCAATGAATGTGAAGTAAACAATGTATTAAAAATCTACCTTGCTTTCCTTTTTTCTTTTGAGTAGGATTCCATGTCCCTTTATCCCATAAATGAGCTTCATACCTTCCAGTCCACCTATGCCTGCATCACATGAATATCCATAATAAGCTTCAAATCAGAAAACAACCACCAACAACTTTTGAAGCACAAACACAGACGCAAACACTACCAGATATGACATTGATACTAACATTGGTATGTCGCCATTGATAATGATTTGAAAAATATAATTAACTGTAATCATAATAAGTGTTGGTGTCAGACAACGAACAACAAACCTTCTATCACAAGTGTCGGTGTTACAGAGCTAACAATGAAAGAAAAGAAAAAACAAAACAAAATGTTTATGAACATCATAAGTATCACATGCCTGCTAACACCCCTAAACCTCGAGCTTCTCTTCACAGTGGTTGCAGTGGATTGACCACTCAGTGGCTTCTCTATTTCTGATACATCGCCTTGTTGTTCATTGCCACCTAACACCGATGAATCTCTTCGTCGCCTTTTGACAGATTTAGTAGTTACAACAGAATCAGCATCCAGCAAGAGCAATCTATGACTTCTTGGACTTAGTTCAGATTTCACATTGGAAAGCTCCTCCATGATCAATACTCTTCTCTTTCTTCGCAGTTAAGTTAATAGACAAATACTTCAACTTACTGAAAACAATATTTGTAAATGGTTCAAGCTGTGACTTCACTTTTATAAGCTACAACAAGTTTGTTACATGCTTATGTTGTCTTTTTGCTGTTTTAACTTGTTTTGGGAATAAAGACAGAATTGTCGATAATAACAATACCATAAAACAAATGTAACTTTGCCAACATTACAAAAAACCAAGAATCTGCAGCAAAGAGCTTGTTATTATTTGAGCTATAAAACATAGTTAACTTATCCATTTTAATGTAAGACAATGTTTGTTTGAGAACTATCCAGAACTTTGCTTTGGTATAATCAAAGTCTACAAAAGTTTACTTTATTTGTAATTTGGTCACTTCCATATGCGTTATATAGAATTATTTAAGTTAGATCAACCATGACTATAGTGAGGATTTTACCATGTAACCCCTAAATGATTAATATCCTCTTGAAATAATTCTCTTTATCAATTCTAGCTTAATGACGGACACTTACATTAAAGTGGAAATATAAATTATTTCTTCATCTTTTTTTTTTACTCAATTATTTCTTCATCTTAAAGTGTAAACTTGAAATAATATCAATTATTAATAAATTTAAAATGGAAATATGGGTCGGGCACTTCCCGTGAACTTAACTTAGTTGAGAGAGACAATGCATAATATATGTAGGGGCTGAGGTTCGAACCTAGACACTCCACTTATTCAACTTAAGGATGAATTTCTAGTCACTAGACTACTTGACAAAAAAAAATATAGGTCGGGTTTCTTATCATTATTTTTTCATATCTCGGATGAAAAACATACTTGGTCAATGCATTTTATAAAGTGTGTCAAAATAACACCTCTCATTTATTATCAATTTTCTTAATTATGATTTAAGTAAATAGAACGATGTATAATTTGTTTACCATTTGCCCCTAATAAGGAATCAACAAAATGGGAAGTGATTCGGCTTCTCTATTAATGAAGTTGGCAATATTGAAAACTCACTTGGAAGTGATGGAAGGAAGGGTTTAACATTAAGAAAATGAGACAAAAGAGATTGTCATGTTATGAAGGATGAATCCAAATTGTTTATTTAGAATTTTTTGTCTTTGGGGATACCACATACAAGCTATTTTGGCGTCTGCGATATAAGTGTGAAACATAATGTGTCAATAACGAATTTTGTTAAAGTAAATGCCTCGAATATGTCGTCCATAAAGAGATGTTGCAAAATATCCAATTTGTGCCAACCAACTTGTATGTGGCAGAAAACAGAGTTTAATCCCTATGCGGAGCTTTATATAATTCCTATGGAATGGAATATGGAATAAAGTACATGGCCTAAAAAGGTATAATCAATAAGGTGAATTTGGGTATAGAAAATGTTTACTCTCTCTTATTCTAATAGTAATAACTTTTTCTTGGAAAACTACAATTATTTATTCAAAATTTTTTTATTTAATATTAAATTAATGTACAAATTCCAATGGAAAATTCTATTTTAAACTTTTGCACATGATAGAAAAGCTATTTCTAATTATATTGTCGATTATAAAATATTACATCTTGACATTACTTTCTTCATATATATATATGAAATGAAAAAAAAAATTATATATGAAATGAAAAAAAAAATTATATGAATTGGATCTTTACAAAAGAGAATGTTATTTGAACAATAATTTTTTTTGAACAAAATATAGGACAACCAAAGTATACAAAGAAATATATTGACACAAAAAATAGGTGGCGTCTAAGGTGAACCATCAAACAACTGGTTCACCGATGGACCACTTTTGTGCACCATTAGATTTATTGCAAAGATAATTAAAGGTTGAGATGACTTAGAAAAAAAGTGAGAACACATGTATATTTTCACACACAATACCTAGCCCCATCCACCTCCTTTCTCCCCTTCTCACAACCACAACCTCTCCTCTATTAAAAGGTCCATTAAAAGATATAGCATTACCCCTTAATTATCATTCAATATAGCAATGATTTGTTAATCAAATAAAAACCATCTTGTTTTTTTTTTCAATTGGGATGATTAGGAAAGAAAAAATCTCCAGAACCGAAACACTTAAAGGATACATTGGAACTTCTTTCACTGCAACAGTTTCACACATGCCCTATTTTTATTGTTTTTTGTGAAAAATGAGAAATTAGAAGTTGGTTGTAAATTGTTTTTTGCGTATTTTCAATTACTATGTTTGAAGCTTATGTTTGAGGCTTGAGAGTGGGGATCTAGATTTATGATTTAGATGAGATTATTGTTGTGGATTTTTCTGGCTTTGACGAAAATAAGAAGTAATTAGAATTATAAGCATGAATTCTACAGGATTCCAGAATGAGCCATGGTTGTCCACCGGTGGAGGAGGTGGGAGGAAAGTGGCGGAGGTGGTGGACATTTCAATGTCTGAAGTGGGTGCATACATCATCATGAATAAAATGGGAGGAAAAGAAAAAAATAGTTTATTTAAGACCAGAAATAAAATAAAATCATAAAAAAGGTGTGATCTAGTGTGTAATAGCATATGTGCACTTGATTGATCTAATGACTCTGAATAGTTGTTTAGAGTGGTTCACCAGTGAGGAATTTAATAGAACCCTCACCCTAGAATCCACCCAAAAAATAAAGCAATTCTTTCAAAAACAAAATAAAGCAATAGAAAAAAAAAGAAAGAAGTAAAAACACATTGTAAATATGGAAGAGAAAATTGTTAAAAAAGTTGTCACAAAATAGTTGTTCAAGGTTCTTTATAATTTGGACCATTTTTTCCATCCTCAAATTAGAAGATTGCACCAAATCTTATCATAGTCCATCAACACCAAATCAAACTCATCAACACTTTTTCTTGTTCCTCTCTCTCACCCGGTGTGATATCTTCGGCCACCACAACTGTCTTGCTCCTCGCAATTACTACATGACTTTAAATGGTTCAAACCTTTTAATTTAGCTTCCTCACAATATTTTTTGATTTGGATCTCAATCGAACTAGAAAACACTTGATGATATTCAATGTGAGGAATTGAGGAGTATCTCACTATTAAACAATTGGCAACTTGGCATCAACATTTTTTTTTCCATCTATTCTTTGAAATGTAGATATAATTGTTTACTATATTGCACTCACACTTCTAATTGAAAGCGTGTTCTGATGTTCGACATGTGTCGTGTCCGATATAGACACGACACCGAAACTTGCGATTACATTGAATTATGTCATTTTCTCAACAAACAAAAAAAAATCGTTGTCGGCATGTTCGTGTCAATGTCGTGTCATGTATCCATGCTTCGAAGATTGTTTAGTGATTTTAATACACTAACAATGATTAACGAGATCTACTCTGATTTAGCATTTTAAGAAGAAAGGAGTTTCCAATTAGATACATTGTGTAGAGGACACATATATTCTCAACAAAAAAGAGTTAATATTTATAAATTTTCTGAAAATCAAAATTCAATTGTGAACGCATGCCACTTGTATTAATTAATGGAGAAAAACGAGATGGAAGAGCAATTAAAAAAAATGGTGTTTGTACTACTCTGGGTGTAGTTTATTTGCACTTATTGCAAGACATTTTGAGAGCATCACCCTTCTTTGAGTACCCAGAGATGGGAAAGAAGAAGAAGAGAAAGCGAAAATTGGGCTACATAGATGAGAAGAGGAAGAAGGGAGAAATAATTTAGTGTTAACGGTCTATCTTAAGATCCAATAGAATTTTAAATCTAGAAAATGGAAATTGTGGTCTAGTATGAACCAATACTTTCATTGGTGCATGCAAAACCACATTGTTGTTCAAATATAATTTATCTTTACATGATATATAAAATGACGATCATTTTTCTTTAATAACAACCGGTCATGATAAGAGGGAAGAGAAGTCTATATTTTAACATAAGAGAGGATGAGTGCTTAATTCAAGCATTTTGAAGGGAGAAAAGTGTAATTTACTCTATTTAATATGTAAAAATACATTACCTTTTATTTTTTTTATTCATCAATAAAATTATTTTATCATGTGTCTTTCTTTTATATTATAATTGTCCATGTTTCCTATCTCAGAAAGGCAAATATATGTCTTATATTTTTATGTTTTTTTTTTAAGAAGCTAAATTAGCCTACTCAAATTGACACCGGAGGGAATCAAACTTGAGACTTTAAAGGAGGAGCACACTTCCAGGTCCCAAGTCAATACCACCAGGCCAACCCAAGTGAGTTCTTATATTTTTATGTTTATTAGTGATAAATATATGTATCCTATTTTTATGAATTAGTGAAAAATATAGTTCTTTCATTTTTTTTATATTTAATAATGAAAAATATTTGCCTGTTTTTTTATGTATCAACCACAAATATGTGTCCGGTATTTTTTTATTATCAGTGGTAATTATGTTTCTCGTGATTTTTTTAATTTATCAGTGCCAAATATTAGTCTCGTTTTTTTAATTTATTAATGATAAATATTTGTCTTTTTTTATTTTTTACTCTTCACTAATAAATATTTGTTGTGCATTTTATTCATGTATCCTTGGTTTACTCGTATTTTTTTATATTTATCGGAGGCAAATGTTTGTCTAATTTATTAGTGAAATTTATTGTTTATAATTGATTATTAAGCAGAGTAACATATCTTAGAGTTATTCGTTGATTCAAGGTATCCTATCTTATTTTTATTTTGATTAAGTGGTGTAAGAAATTGATATTCAACATTTTCTGTAATTAGGATGAAATTTTAATTTTTTTTTTGTTAAGGGAAGTTGAAGTTAATGGAAATTAATGAAATTAAAATATTGTAATTCAACATTTACTTATTTATTAATTTGAATTTATGAAATGAAATTAATGTTATATTCCCTATTTCATTGTTTATACTTTTTTAATGTTTTGTATGTAAGAACATTTCAAATTTAGTTTTAAATTTTCACAAAATATATTTTTTATATGTAAGAAGAAATGTCATCAATTGAGATTATGATTATTCGATCAATGCAAAATATATCCTATAAATAAAAAGGTATTATATAATTTTTAAAAAACATCTATTTTTCCAGATTTAATAAATTAATATTCTAATTTTGTATTTTGAAAATATTTTATTTTATATAATTCTTTATTTAGACAATCCTTCTAAATTTTGTTGTTAAATGTAATGATAAAATTTAAAAATTAAGATTTTATTTGATTTGGTTCGACCTAGTTCAGTAAAAACTAAAAAGCTCAACTCCCATTTATTTACCTGTTGATTATTTCTTGCCCCATGATTAATTAACAAAAGATGCATGCATGCTAATTGAGCACCATTAAAGATAGTCAATTGATTTTTCAGCCTTTAATTGCATAATAATTAAATTGCAAATCCAAAGATGTGATTTTTTCGTGTATCATTATTGAATTATTATTCATCACTTTCAGCATATACGGTGATCCCTTTAATCACACACATACTACAAGATCTATTTTATTTCATAATGATAATTGTGCATACAATAATAAGACGTCATTTACGCAAAAAAAATCCCAAAATTATAAAATAAAGAACAACACTCATGTATATATGATGAATCGATAATTATAACATGTAAATCTAATTAAAACTGGTACATATCTGTGTGTTCAATAAAAACGGGTGTAACTGCGAAGAGTTTCTTTCTAGCGAGACAATGAGGGCGGTTAACGGTTGGATCGAAGCAAGGAACGACGTTATCCAAATTCTGTGGTGATGGAGAAGAGGAAGGAGGAGAAATTGGTGTTGTTGGTGTGAGTTCTAATAAGTTCATTTGATTTTGCAGTTTCCTGCTGGATTTGATTTTCTTGGAGTCCCTCAATTTTTTTGCAAGGGCTCCTGGCTTTAGATAACGACGTGGGGATGGAGAGGATGATTTTGGTAATTTGGGGCCTCTTCTCATTGTCATGGCTGAGAGAGATTATGGTGGAGAGAGAGAGAGTGAGAGTGATGAATGAATAGTTGTGTTTGTGTGAGTATGAGTGAAAGGGTAGAAGGGTTTTTAAAAGAGATAGTTTGTGTAGGATGGTCGGTAGCGGGAGACAACGGTTCGTTTTGGCGGGAGGTAGGATATAATATTATCACGTGTGGAGTAAAACTAGTAGTGTTTGTCACTTAATTCCACGTGCATGTGTAAGATTTACCATTTTTGGCTAAATCATTCTTAACCGTAAAAAACCTAAAGCTAACGAGAATACTAATGAGTGCGTGGTGACAATTATTTTCGTCCTAGACATATAACGAGTAGACATAATAGACCTTTACTCTATCAAAGTTTTAAAATTTTGTTTGATATTGTGTACTTTGTTAGTCAAATTAGTCTTTGTTGTTAAAATAATCCATCAATGATAACTCTTTTCGTATTGACTCACATGACAGTAAGTATTTATAAAGACTGATATGACAATAAATAAGTATACTGAGGGATATAAATGAAACATTTTAGCGTAAAGGACTACTTTGACACATTGCATAATCAGATACTATTTTCAAATTTTGATACATTGAGAGACTATTGTAGACATGACAACAAACCCCGCCCCAGCCAGACCCGACCGCCCCACCCCAAATTTAACGGGGAAAAGCCGATTTAACCGGGTGCGGGTGTGGGGGAAATTTGGAGTTTTAGTACGGGGTCGGTGCCGGGTGCGGGGGATGCTTACACCCGCCCCGCACCCGCTTTTTAAAATTTTCTTTATTAAATTTTATAATCTTATTTCCATAAGCACCAACCTATTTTAATATATTATTACTCTTTAGAAACATATTTATTATAATTATTTTGCACTTTTGAAAAAAGTTTATTAGATAAATAATCATTAATATAATTATTGTGTTTTTGTTGCTATGAAAAAATAAAAAAATATACATTTTTTAAATATTTTATAAAAAATAAAGTTTTCGCGGGTGGGGGTGGGGGCAGGGCCGGGAGACCCATCCCCATTGGGTGTTCAATTTTTACCCCCGATATGATTTTGGGACGGGGGCGGGTGTATGGAAGCGGGGGCAGGATGGGGATACTCAAACCCATCTTTGATCCGTCCTGTTGCCATGTCCACAGGCGAGAGTTGGTTTTAAATTATTAGTGGATTATTGTCAATAAAGGATATGCGTTGTAAACGAAGTTTGTTGAAGAAAATATGTAAATAAATATGAACGCAAATAAGTTTGGCAGGTTGAACATATAGATACAATTACACAAACAATAATACTAAATAAGTGGATTTTTTTTTTGTTTTTGAAAATAAGTGGAATTGTTATTTATAGGATAATATATTTGAAATCGTCCAACAGAGCAACAACAACGTACAAGGGATTCCATTTGGAATTCCCTCAACAAAAAAAAACAACAACAAGGGATTTCACTTGTGTGAGACAAGTGGGATCCAACAACAACAAAGCCTAATTTCACTAAACAGGATTGACTACAATATTAGATTAGGGGTGGACAACAGCCAGTTTCGGCCGGTTTTAAACCTAAAACCGAGCCAACCAACAAGTGCCACAAACAGACCCAAACTCGACCGTTTTTTGAATCGATTTTTCAGTTTATGGTTTTTTCGGTTTGGTCAGAAAAACAGTTCGGTTAACACGGTTCATCGGAGATAAAAGAAAAAAAATGATGATCTTGCAGATCTGGGAAATTTTGAAACAGAAGACGGTTGCAGAAGAGAAGAAGAACAAGTGCAACAAATGAAGAAGAAAGAGAAGTGTAACACATATTGAGAGAACAAAACAATTAACAAAATAGAAGAAAAAAGGATCACCCACCCGTCATTTGTTGGAAATGGGAATAAAGAAAGTAATAAAAAAAACTCAGCAAAAGTAACTAATAAAGTCTTGAAAAGTGATATGAAAGTAATAAAAAAAATGGCATGTGTCATTGTTGTGGGACTCGAGGACCCTGAGCTGTATGCTTTACAGGAAGAGGGGACATGAGAGAGACTGTTTGCAGAGTGTACAATACGATAACAAAACAAATATACTTCATTTTCGCTCGGACTCGGTTTACATTTGGGTAAGTTTATGCCATCCATTTTTTACCCAAAAAAACCGTATTAACCTGAATTTGTGTATATTTTCACCCGATACCTGAACTGTATCTGACCGTATGCCCAAAAATCAGTTCGGACTGAGAGGGTAGCGGGCAGGTTGAAGACTTCGGTCCACCCCTACATCTGACCATCCAACAATTTTCCTTTTAGTATTAAATATGTAAATAAGAAAGAATGTTAATAATATTTACATTATATGGAAGCTAATTAGTGAAGCATAAGAAGAAGGATGTGAACGTTACATGGATAATCCCGCAACACTCACCCATTTCTTTTTTCATTGGCCAAACTTTTCATCGTGTCAATAGTGGATTGGCAGAATGATGTATATGTCGACGACGGAGATGAAGGTGACAATGTGTGACGGAGGGGATGGGCGCATGTGGTATGGGATTCCTCCTCAAATTAGGGTTGAGAAGAGAAAAATCAGGGATTGGAATGGTATACAAAAATTTGACCAACACCCAAGTTGGTCAGATGAGATTTTGAAGGGGAATGGTTGTGGAG
>Ga0315915_1003862_pt1 | contig 18981 bp, 17 predicted proteins | sample MpolbnodulesMG_FD_207738 | JGI IMG/M metagenome (GOLD analysis project Ga0315915, IMG submission 207738) | Medicago polymorpha root nodule microbial communities from Los Angeles, California, United States - branched nodules | ecosystem: Host-associated > Plants > Roots > Nodule | place: USA...
GGCAAAATCCACATTACCAGTAGAATAACCGGCACATAGTGAGTTCCCATACTTGATACTTTATTGAGTTTTTATGATTTTAAGAAGCAAAAGAATAGAAGTTAAATATTGAAATACTTGTCAAATCATTTCCGTTTATTTTTTATATATATATAAAACAACTTTTTTGACAGTATAAACAATTCAATGTGATATATAACTACTATATTTGATTTATTTTCACTCCACAGTGGATACATGGCTCCTGAGTATATGCATGGTTACTTGACAAACAAGGCAGATGTTTATAGTTTTGGAATTGTTATATTGGAAATTGTTAGTGGAGCCAGCAATACTCAAGAGGAACCCTTCTCTCTTCTTGATTGGGTAATGTTAGTTCATACAAAAAGTAGATTTCTTTACAAATTTCATTATATGTGTCTGTACTTTTCAACTATCAATAGCCCTCAACTATCTTAGAATATTAGTAAAAAATTTATCCTGGATTTAGCACATTTTGCTAAAGGTGATCTCGTAACAACAAACATTAGCAGACCTTTATTTGAAGCTTTGAATCATACATTAACAGGTGCACCTCTTGAAGGAAGAAGATAGTCTGATGGAGCTCGTTGATCCGAGGTTGGGCAAAGACTTCAAGAAAGAGGAAGTAATTTTGATGATAAATGTTGCTCTTTTATGCACCAATTCTTGTCCATCCCTCAGGCCATCCATGTCTTCAGTTGTAAGCATGCTTGAAGGAAGAGAAAAAAATACAAAATAATATGGTAGAACTAACTATGGTACAGATGAATCTAATGTACTTATATATGATGCAGACTTTTTACTGGTATTGAACTTGTGACTACAATTTACATTTTAGATTACAGAACTTAATGAAATGAAGTATTATTTATTTACTTATTTATATATAATATACACCATGTTATTTTTCAAAAATATATAATTGTTAAAAATACATTGTTTAGTGAACGTGTTTGCAAAAAGAAGTTTTGAAATTATGAAACAATAACAGTAGAAACGCACAAAAGGTGTTTAAACTATGTATGTGTTTGGTACTATGGTCTTGCTTTTGATTAAAATTGAGTTTAACCTGAAATTATTTAGGTTTGAATTCATATTATTTGAATAGGTCCATTAAAATGAATTTTGAGCTGGTAATTTCTAAAAAAAAAAAAAAATTTAAGGTTTAGATAAGAGATATATATTTTATTTATTTATATTTTTCTTTATCTTTTGTACATGGTTTTTGGTTCAACTATCGTATGTTTTTGGGTTCAATTATATTATCTATACTATATATAAAGAAAATAACATGTTTTGGTTTTTTAGGTTGTCTTTTTTTTTCTAAAATTATCCTCAACTTTCAATACAAATAGCTCATACAATAAATAGAAGAGTAAATTCAAATATTAAAAGAAAAGTGTAACAAACATGATATGGGTATATATATGTCCAGTTTAGAAGATATGACACGAGACTCTTGTAGCTTAACCAAGGTCATGCGTTCGAATCCAACCTTGGGCATGCAGAGCGTTTAAACTCTTAGGGAGATTTTGCCGCTCATTTGGGTACTACAATGCTGAGGAATTAGTCTCTATAGTTGCATGGAGGATACCTGGTTTTACACCAAAAATATATTTACAGTTTTTTTGCCATTATCATTCAAAACGTGACTAGACAGGTATATTTATACTTGTTTTTTCATTATTTCATTCATATTGTTTAACTTTTTATACTTTATCTTGTTCATCAAATAAAAATTCAAACTCTTGTGGTTTAGTACATGTTACAAGCTAAAGCCTATAAAAGTTCAGTTACCTAATGGAAATTTGACCACTACAACATATGCAGGAAATGTTCACTTTTCGCTATCCCTTGTTTTGGTGAATATTCTTTATTTACCAGACTTTTCCTTTAATTTGGTGTTAGTATCCAAATTATGTCAAACCTCTAACTATGAAGTTCATTTTTATGATTCCTCTTGTTCTATACTTGATTTTCATTCCAAGAGAACGATTGGTTTAGCTAATCAGGTTCAAGGATTGTACTTGCTTAAAGTGGACGAAACTCACAAGTAGGCTTTCATTGGGAATTAAGGAGTGATAATTGACTATAATTTAACCTCAAACATTTTTTTTACTCCAAAGGAATCCTCCATCAGAAATCTTGTGTTGAGTCACCTCAACAAAATGGAAGAGTGGAGAGAAAACACCAAACATATTATCAATGTTGGGAAAGCTCTTTTATTCCATTCAAAGTTACCCACAAGTTTGTGGTCTTATGCTTTCACTCATGCCACATTTATATGATAAGTCAATATTTAGTGTTTTTAAGTGTTTATTTTAGTTTATTTTATTTAGATTTTATGTGTTTTTATTTACTTTCTAGAACTTTAATACTTCAATTAGTTGTTATTTAATTTCAGGAACAAATATGGTGAAAGATTGAGTCTTGGAGCAAAAGAAAGGGTTTTGGAGCATGATTAAGGAATGGAAGGATCTAGAGCATGATTTGGGGCTGATTGAAGACAAAAATATGAAGATTCTATGCAAAAATATCAGGCATGGTCGTGACTGATATAGCCCAGACCGTGCCTCCAAGTTATTCCCAAATGCCAAACTCCAAAGAGACTGGCACGGCCCGTGCCTGCAGGAGCACGGTCGTACTCAATTCCAGCTCCCCTTTTTTGTTGTTTTGTTCACAGACTGGCACGGCCCATGCTAAGCTGAGCACGATCGTGCCAAGGTTCCATGCTGCTATTTTGCTACTTTTTCAGACCTAAAAGCTCATGGTTGCTTGCTATGTAATTGTTATTCCTTTTCTTAGGGCTTAAGCTAGCTTTAGGCTATAAATAGAGGAGCCACCAGACATGATTCTTCATCTTTTGTTCTTGGGAACTTTATGTGACAATTATTTCCATTAATCAAAGTTCTTATTTTATTGCTTTTTATTATTCTTGCTATTTACTTTCATGTTCTTCTTCTTAATCTCTATGTTTACGATGAACATGAGTGAGTAGACTTCTTTGTCTTGGGATTGTTGGATGAGTCTAATGACCTAATCCTATTCAAACCAAGCCTAGAACCCTAATTTTATGTAACCCTATTTTCTAATCTAATCTCACCGTTTTTAACTCTTATTTCAAATACTAACTGAAGTATCGAAAGAAGAAGGTTAATATTGGACATGTGAGATTAGACAAGGTTTTCGAAACATGATAATAGTCTAGAAAACCTTGAGACCTTAAAGTTTCGTTCTTAATGGGTTTCAACAAAGATCAACCATGAGAATAGGCGTGGTTGTTGTTGAAACACACTCATTGATTTCGAGAGAAACCTTGATAGACTTTAGAGAAATCGGTCTTTAGAAATAGGTCTAACATAAAATTAGTATATAGGTTTGGATTGTGAAAGATTTGTCATTATGATGAACCAATGATCCCGAGGCTCTTTTATTATTATTAATTTTCAATCAATAAAAATCTCAACTTTTAACCTTTAAACTTTCAGCTAATCTGTTTGAAAAGAAAATCAATTACACAACTCCCTGTCGGAATGATACTCTTTTTACTACTTCGGTAAAACTGTGCACTTGCGGATTTTATTCATCAATATATAAACAGAGTTTGTACTCCTTTACTAAACAATAAATCACCATATTTTCTGTTGTATAATGAATAACTTAATCTGGATGATCTTATAATCTTTGGGTCTTTAGCTTATGCTTTCATTTTAACTGCTCGTCGTACTAAGTTGCAATTTAGAGATAGAAAAAGATTATTTTTAGGCTACATACCTGGAATTAAAGGTTATGTCTTGTATGATTTGCATACCAGTGAGATTTTTGTTTCCACAAATGTTACATTTCATTAAAATATCTTACCTTATCATACAACCATGAGTTGTATTGTTTCTCATTCTTCTAGTTCTATTCCTTCTGTATCACCATGTGAAAAAAAAATTCTCTATTGATATTGACTCTTCTACATTCGACCCTCACATTTCTGATCATGAGCCTTCTTCCCAAGGGAATGACCTTATACATACTCCACCTCCCATTTTGGATTCTGAAATTCCCTTAGGACGTGGACCACCTAATCATGATCAATTCATATCAGACAAATCACATTCTAATACCAACCATGACCATGCTACTCTAACAAATATTCCCATCACAGGACATGAGCACAACTCTAACACTTCTAACACAAGCATGCATACTACTTCTAACACAGACACTTCCACACACACACACTTAACAATCAAAATGCTTTGAGAATGTCTACAAGAGTAACTTTTTCACCACTACACTTAAAGGATTTCATCTGCAACCCTTCACCTCATCACTCCAATGAAATCTCGTCATGTATTTTGTATCATATCTCATATTTTCATTCTTATTCTAATCTTTTCCCATCACAATCTCGTTTTTCCTTGTCTGTGTCTACCTATTATGAACATTATACTTATAATGAGGCTGTTAAGTCACCGTGCTCGGTCCAAGCCATGAATGATGAGCTTATTGCTCTTGAAAAGAATGGGACATGGAAAATAGTAGAAATACCACCTGGTGTGAAACCTATTAGCCGCAAATGGGCTTATAAAGTAAAGCACAAAGTTGATGGTTCAGTTGAAATATTCAAAGCTAGAATGGTTGCAAAAGGTTATAACCAAGTTGAGGGTTTGGACTATTTTGATACTTTCTCACCGCAAAACTCACAACTGTGAGAATGGTACTCTATTTGGCCTCAGTTCATCATTGGCATTTACATCAGCTGGATGTTAATAATGCATTTTTGCATGGAGATCTTCAATAAGATGTCTATATGATCATCCATGAGTGTGTACAAGTGGATAAGCCTAATCTAGTTTGCAAACTTCAGAAATCATTATATGATTAGAAACAAGCAAATAGGAAGTGATATGAGAAGTTAACTTCATTATTGATTCAGCAAGGCGATTTGCAAGCAAATTCTGATCATTCTTTACTCATTAAGTCCAATGGTGAATCATTCACAGTTCTTCTAGTATATGTGGATGATGTGATTCTAGTAGGCGATTCAATAGCTAAAGTCACACATATGAAATATGTACCTGATGCATCTTTTAAAATTAATGATCTTGGTCTAGTCAAATACATTCTTGCACTTGAGGTAGTTCATCGAAAGAAGAAATCACAGTATTGTATATATCTCATCAAAGATAGTGGTCTCTTACGTTCTAAACCTATAAATATTTATCTAACAGAATTAGTTGATAAATAGTTGTCTGTTAGATGTTAGTTGGATAGGTATTAGTAATTTTGTGTAACTAGCACCACAGTAACTAGTTTGTACCACCATCTAATAACTGCATATAAATAGTACTTGTACACTTGTAAGTTGTAATGAATCAAAAGAGAATAATCACAAATTCTATCCATTCATGTGTTTTCTCTGTTTTCTATCAAAGAATCTTCAACTATGGAATCTTACTAATAAGACCCTGTACATTATCATTGACTTGGTAGTTTGTATCATCATATTTATTTTTCTTTCATTTATAACTTTTAGCACTAGAAAAATTATTTCTCAACTTTTTTTCCTTCCATTTTCTAAAGAAAGGACCCATAAATGATATTAATTTGTAAATTTTTAAATTAGCCAATAGAAGGCCTTCTATATTATTCAACCAATAGTAGTAACTAGTAAATAGTTGCTTCTTTGACATGTAGCTCTTTTGGCCTCCACAAATGCGCAAATTGTTCGGATCAAACGCCATTTTTTGGGTTTTTAAAGGCTTCTTAAAATAACTCCGGAAAGTCATTTTTTAGGATAAAGAGCAAATAGGGAGGCCAAAAGAGCAAACATCATTTCTCTTTTGTTTAAGGCAGTTGCTTATTTTATGGCTCTCTTCAAGCTCTCAATTTTATGGCTCAATGGTTCAACGTTTGTTAATTGAGGGAAAAAGATAAGAGATGGAATATTTACTTAAAATGGAAACATTGCTAATAAACTCAAAACCATATTTAAAAATGGTACATGTTTAATCTTCGAAGGTACACAAAAAAAGGTCCTATCAAGATTCAACAAAGAACCTTGGATGAAAACAATACAATAAAATACAGTAATGAGATACATCTACAGACAATATAAACATCAAATGAAATACATTCAAAGTAGCAACTAAAGCAAAAAGCTCGATGTTCAGTGAAATGGACAAGAATGATCAGTGTTTGTCATATACTCATATTTCATTCCATGCTCTAAGCAACATACACCTATGTCTTTATCTCTGCAACTGTATTCTCTTATCCCTAATTGGCAAATCAATGGGCTGCTGCGCTTCATGTGGATGATCTGGGCCGCTATAAACCTTCAGGCGTGTGAATAGAGTCCTGCCAAGCTGCATACACCAACCCTTGGTTACTGTAGATTCATTCAACTATATATAAACACCTTTACTGTTTACAAAAATAGTATCCAAAAATCAATCTAAAGAGATAAGGAACCCTCTTTAGAATAAACACAAGTTATTCAGTCTTTCTGAGAAATAAGCACCACAAAAACAACCAATGAACTTGACAGGTCAAGAAGACAATTTTGTTCAAAGAAAGACCATGAGTATAAATTGTATACAGTGTTAGGATATAGAATAGTAGAGTAGTTAAAGTAGGATTGTCATGTATAAACAGGGAGGTTTTGGAGTTAGAAAGCGGATGATCGAATATTGTAAATATTGTAAACAATGTGAAACAGAGTAGCGACTCTATTGTGAAGGGGAGAGATTCTCTCCTATTGTTTTTTCTTTTTTTTTAAAAAAAATTGTTCTTTCTATTCCATTCAGTTCTTGGGTTCCTCCTAACAATTGCTCAACCCTGCCCGATCCTCGAGAGAGTTTCAGCATTACAAGATGGATGAAATGCAGAATACCCAGACAGAAATTAAAGATATTCTACTTGAATTGACAGGCCACAGTAAGCCTGTAGTGGTTGCAGAATATTCTGTGCACGTTAAATCCGTTGCAGAGGAGAATGAAGAATCCGAAAACAATTGTCAAGATGGGGGCCTGAAGACCAATAATCTGTAACAAAATCAAAAAGACAAGAAATCTGATGACAAGGTGGTGTAGCCAAAGCAAGACAAATCACAAAGTTTGTCCAAAAATAATTTTAGCCTAGCATTGATGAGGGGTATCAGGAAAAAGTCAAGAAGAAGAGCGAAGACGGAGCAGAGGCGAAGTGTAACCCACTGTCAAGATGGAGAAAACAACTTTTTGGTGGCCAAGATATGGTGCAGGAAGCCGGAAGTAATAACAATGGAAAAGGAGAAATGGGAGGTTAACAACAAGCAAGAAAAAGAGTGAAGAATACCAACCTGAATGCAATAGAAGAACCGCCGGACATGAACCGGCACAGCGGAGAAGATGGTTCACAATAAAGAAGCAAAAAATGGATTCTTGCATGTTAGTCTGACTGCCACCGAAAGTCTGAAACCATCAGATGGTGGTAGATGCAAGGTAACTATCGAGGAAGGAATATGGTTCTGTCTCATACCTTCAAAGTCGAAGTTGTGATAATTGGGCCGTGGACAAAAATAGTAGCACCGTTATTCATTATGTGACGGAGGGCATCGAAATAGAAAGGTGGACGTCGAAAGGTTTGGAGTGGACAACAAGGTGAATGGATGGGTCTTAAAAAGGTCGAACAACCCACCACCACTATTCAACCCACTAGATTCAAGCTTGGTAATGGAAAGGAAGGGAACACCGGTGAAGACAAAGTCTACTTTCAGGCATCCCTTTCAAACCAAAAGGTGTACTCTCTAAGGGATCCCTTTCAAACCAAAAACGTGTACTCTCAGGCATGCATAGACTGTGAGGTTTCCTTTCATTCTTCACTTCTATATTCTTCCATCGGTTATGGAAATGAATATAGTACGTGTGATATGTTTTTGTCATAAAAATTGAACACGTAGTTTAGATTTATATTCAACTTCTCTATGCATCAATGATCCATCTTAACATGTCTACGTACAAGTCTCTTGGAAAAACATTAAACTTTGTTGAACTTACCCTCCCTTTTGGAAGCATGCCACGAACAGCATGTTCAATAATTCTTTCAGGAATTCTGTTCTGCAGCTGGTCAAACGTCTCGACTGTCATACCACCAGGTCGACCTGAGTGCCGCCGATAAAGCTTTTGGGTCCTCTTTTTCCCACTGACAGCAACCTTTTCTGCATTTATCTACACAACCCCAATTAAAATAATAGTCCAAGACTTCATAAAGCAATCGTGAAAACAGAACATTATTGACAATACTCCTAGCATAAAACTTCGTGAGAAGGGTGAGCCTCATAAACATAGTCATTAATGTGAAAAGCAAGTTTTATAAACAATACAACCATTTTATAGGAGATTTTGTTTCCTCTGTTGATAGTTTAGTTTTTTTTGTGGAAATCGTTTATCATGAAAAATTGGAATCTGTCGTCAGATCATTAGTCATATATGCCTATAATTAATACTTAAAACCAAATGCATAATAAATAAACTTCTTTACAATCTATATAATGTAAAAAGCGGAGAGAAGTCATTAACATCAGATATACATAACAAAAAGAACGTGTCTTGCAGCTTCCCATTATGATTGAAAAAACATGACAAACATTCAGACATAACAAGATTAAGAGCAGCTTCACCAAGACTTTTCAGAACATGCAACAAAGCAATACATTAACTACAGACTAAGTTGAGTGAGAATCAATATTCAAAATTGTGAAATGTGATCCAAATGTCATTGTCAATGTGACATTATTATAGCAAAGGGATAAATATGTGTTAGTAAACGACTCATTAAGAGTACTAGTATTTAAGAAGAGGAAGAGTTGTAAGAAGATATTAGAATTACAAGGACTCTTCAATAACAGTAACTCTCCAAAACGATAATAGAGGAGCAGGTATAAAAACAGGGAAGACAGTTAACAACTGTACAATGGACGGTATATTACAAGAAAAAAAGACTGAAATAATTAGAAGAATAAGGCATGTTATAAATAAGAAGACGGGTTAAGGAGGAGAGATATCTTGACATATGAAATTTTGAATAAATGCTGAGGCCTTTGGGTGACAAGGAGACTCATTCCCTTGATGTTTTGCAGTGCTCTAACTTCCAACTAGGGATTATCTCCATCTTTTTTCCAAATAAAATACCAGTTTCTATCAGAATGATGATAACAATTTGAAGGGAAAATGACACTGAGCCTCTATGCCATTTCATGGTGACTTACCACAAAAAGGAAAGGCTAAAATGCAAGAAACTCCATTAACCTATATGTCCGTTTCAAAAAACTTCTTTGGTTTGAGATTCAATTTGATTCCTTCTACTTACAAAACAGTCCGTCATATATTGCATAAGTTCCATCCATTTTAAACCAAAAGAAAATTAACAAGAAAGATGTTCAACTAAAACTTGACTTATATAACAAATAAGCTTATTCAGTAGAAGTAGTAAACCATAAAAAACAGCATTTCCATGCCAATTGCAAATAATTAATGCAGAAATACGTACCACAATTACAAATGCACCCATGTCCACACTGGGTGTATAAGTCACTAGATTTTTCCCTCGGATGTGATTAGCGATTGTTGATGCTAGTCTTCCAAGAATTTTATCTGTAGCATCAACAATATACCATGTTTTCTCCGTATTGACATGATCCGAAGCTTTTGGATACCAGGTTGTGTTCCAAATGTCCTACACCATTACTCGTTTCAGTTAGGCAGCTACAAATACATTAATTCGAAAAAAGCATCTACCAAGTTAAAAGCTTTAAAAATAATACAAGACATGGATACTGACGTAAAGATTTAAATCAATTTCAACTTTCAATCATGCCAAAAAATTGGATGAAGTAATAACCTATACATTTCCAAGCTAATTAAACTAATGAGATACGAAATGTAGGCATAATTGAAGTAAATTAACATGGATTTACATGTTAATTTACTTCAATTACTAGAAATGAATACTGCTAAAGTGATAATTAAAAACCAGAAAGAAGATAATAAGGCTTAATTACCATAAAATTATATTCCAATTTCATTCTTTCATGATAAAATTTAAAAATGATGGATTCAAACAAACACTAAAATTTGAAAGTTTTTACAATAAAAATTGAGACTTTTCTATTCCATATGGTAGATTACAGAGACCCAGAAATTAATATCAGAAAATTTCAACAAAATCATATACAATGAACAAAACCCATTAACAAGAGAGAGAGAGAGAGAGAGAGAGAGAGAGAGAGAGAGAGAAGTTATACCGGGCCTTGAAAACGGGGCTCAGGTTCAACGCAGATGAAACGAGGATCTTCTTCGACAATGGAAGTGTCCTGCTGAGAATGGACAATGGAAGATGGAGTACGAATTGAAGAAGATGATAATGAAAGGTTTGAAAGTGGTAATTGAGAAGCAACAAAGGAAGATTTAGTAGTTGAATTCTTGTGATGAGAGAATGAAGAAGATGAAGGGAACGTCACTGATGGTGAACCATACAGCAAGGACATTGTTGCTGTTGATGAATGATGATAATTCTCTCACGTTGCTTTGTGTTGTGTTCTGTGCTCTATCTTTACTGGGAGGGATAATGTAGAGCCAGCGAGAGAGTGTGTGCGATAGATAAGCCTATATTATAATTCTACAATTTGTTAGTTAAATTAGTCTCTCTCATTGAAATAGTCCAACAAGTATGACATTAACTCTTTTTATGTATAGATTGATATGATAGTATATAAATACATGTAAAACTAATATAACGATAAATAAGTATATTGAGATATTAATATAAACATATTAATTAAATATTTAAATGTCAAGGACTACTTTGGCTAATATAATGTACAATTGAAGTTTATTTTGAAATTTCAATATATTGAGAGACTATTTGTTACACATTCAGGAACCAAAATGACTATTGTTCCATTATAAAATACTAGTGTATTTATCTGGCATTCCTGAGTTAGACATATAATTAAGGATTATCAAACTTTGGTATGCATGATATCCGCAAATAAAATCCATCACAGACAGGTGATGACAGATCATCTTACGTTATAATTAGCATGTTTTTCAGTCTATTTTAGTAGGTTTTACCAGCAAACCAGAGGAGTATTAGAGCAATTGCTTATGATTTCGGGACATTTGTAATGTTTTCGATATTTGAGTCTGTAGTTTGATTCTTCCTGAAACATAGCAATTTTAAGAGGGTTCTTGAAGTAATTCGCGAAGAAATCAAGCAAACCAGGAAAATTAAGACCTCTAAAGATTATTGGGTCTTGGGAAGATGAAGAATGAAGATTCAATAGGCCTCAAAAGACTCTGCAACGGGAGGATTTATGTTCTCAATGTCCAAGACAACTTAACTACGAAGAAAACACCTCAACAGGCGAAGAATACAGGAAAACAGAAAAGTGACGAACTAAAGCGCTCAACGCACAAAACGGGGCGCTGGGCACCCAGAAGTTAAAGACTAAAGCACCTGGCGCATGCCTTTAGGTGCATGGCGCCTAGAAGTCTAATGCACATGCGCCAGGCGCACAACCCTAGGCGTTAGGTGCATGAATTTATGTGAAAAAAGTCACTTTTTCGTGACTTTTTTGCCCCTGAAAGCCCGTGATTTTAGCCCATGTTAGGTGAAAACTTTTCTTATAAATATCAGTCTTCCTTATTCACAATTTCTTGTTCAGAGCTGGAGCAGTTCAAGAGGAAGGCTATTTTATGAGTCAAGGAGTTATATCTTCTCCTATCTTTTCTAGGGTATGTTTTTATCTTTTAGTATTTTTGTCTTAGTTATCATGTGTAGCTGGATATTTATAGCTTAGGGTTATAAGATGAACATATGTTTATTTTTGTTGGATAATTATTTAATTTAATGTCATTTATATTTTAGTTTATTTTTTGTTCGCTATTAAGTTTTATTTAAGATTTATTTATTTCGGCGAGCTGCAACCCTATATTAGATACTTAGGTTATGACAAGGCTTAACATTGTTGTTACTATCTGAAAGCCTATATCTTGATATTTATTTCCTTATACTAGTAATTATCTGTCTAGCAAGTAAGTGATTAGTAAACTAGCGAAAGATACCGAAAGAGAGTTGACCCTAGTATTAAGTACTTAGGAGGTGACATTACTAAGATCGAGTAAAATCTGTTGAACCTAGGATGTAACTAGTTTGGTAATTAGAGAAACAAGCACCGAGGGAAATAAACCTAACTAGAACCATTTTCCTCAACCTCTAGGTAAGGTAGACGCTGATAGGATTGTCCGTTAGTAGAACTACTTAGGGGGGAAGGAGAGTGTGCTATGAGTGTCCTAAGATTCATAGATGGACTGACCTAATGGAACATTGGCCTTTGGAAAAACTAAAACCCAATTTAAGTTTATATTTCAATTACCTTTGAATTGACAAGATCCCGCACGTAAGGATCACCGTGCAATCAGCTTGTGCAGTTAGCCATCGAAGGGATAAACCTAGATCAAGTGAGATAGTATAGACCCCGCACGTAAGGATCGTCGTGAGATAGTATCACTTGTATAGTCTACTTAAGATAACTAAACGTGACATGAATGTTATTTAATATCCAACAAAGTAAATAGGGGGAATTCAAAGAGTCCTAACCATTGTTTCCTTTTCTACAATAAAAAACATGTAACTTGCTCTGTTGCAAACAGATAAAATTTGCAATCTCTATCTCTTATCTATTTTATTTTATATCGTCAACTTAAAATAAGTAACACGGGTTGTTTGGACGAAAAGATAATATATGTGGATACGATACGTTACTTATCACTTTATTACTTGGTAAACAATTTGGTATACTTGTCTAATCCGACCATCAAGTTTTTGGCGTCGTTGCCGAGGATTGTTGATATTTACGACTAAGCAATTCAAATTACTTATTCGTATATGTTTTTATTTATTCAAAAATAAAAAGGAGTATAGTAATAATAATAATAATTATAACAATAATTATTATTTATTGTCTCTCCTAGAACCATGCTACTTGGGTATTTTTGTTTATGGTTGTTTCAGGGAACGAATCATGGATGATTTTGCAACAGACCAATTCAATCATTACAATATCTACCCTTTGGAATGTGATGAACCTGATCCATACTTCTGAGAGTATGAGCAAGAGAGAATTGCATGGATGGAGGAAGCTTTTCTAGCAGTTTTATCTGAATTTTGGTGGTATCTTGACCAGTACATTGAAACTATCAAGAGAACCGGAGAGGAATAACTTTCTTGGATCAATGCCATAGCCAGAAAAATTTATGAAATTCAAGAGATTATTGATAGGAAAGCTAAGGAAGCATAAAGTGCAACTTTTCAAGATGAAGACTTAGAAGAATGCATTGAAGATGATCCTAAAGACATGAGCAGGATAAAAAGGAAAATACTCTAAACAAATCCTCCCTTGAGACTGTAGTACAAGATGCTGAGGGATACATTCTCACAAAAGTCAATAAAGAAGAGCTTTGTGACCAATTGTCAGAAGTTCATCTTAAGAAGGACGAAGCTCTAGGAGTGCAATCAACACTTCAAGCTCAGTTTAAAGAGAAGCATAATGCCCCAATGTTCGAGCCTCTTGTCGACAAAGATTCCATTTTAAGAATGAGTATACGGAAAATACTTGATAAAAATGAGAATCCTAGCAAACTCCTTGACTTCATCAAAATATCATATCCCCAAAAGCTAAAGAGAGAAGATTTGACTGCATTAACTAGAAATTGTAATGCAATATCTCAAGGACAGTTACCTCAAAAGAAGAAGGACCCAGGAAGTTTCAATTCTATTGGGAAGTTGTCCATTAAAGAAGCATGGTGTGGTTCAAGTGAAAGCATTCCATCATCTTTGATAAGAAAGATCGAAGGGATTCAAGTGAAACCATCAAATTGCACTCTAACACTTGAAGAAAGATCAATCAGTGACCATTAAAAGTAGTGGAAGACACAGTGGTGGAAGCAGACAAGACCTTTGTGACATCAGAGACACAAAAGAAGGTTCATTGGTAGAAGTCTAATTACTCATACACCATTATTTTATTAATTACCCAAGTTACTACCAATTTCCTTAATTACTCTCCATACCCAAAATTCCTCAAATACCCTTCACACTAAAATGACTAAATTACAATTACTCCTCGATACCAAAATACTTAATTACTCTTTTCCCAATTAACTAACAAATATAACACACCAATAATTAAATAATTAATAAAGCAATTAAATAAATAAAATCCTAAAATTGGGTTGTTACATAGAGCATCCTTGAGGCGCATGTGCCTTGCAACTTACACCGCATCCATGCGCCTGGAACACCTTTCCATGCGCCAGGTGCATGTGCCTGGTTGCTCCATGGTCCAAGCGCATGGTTTCATCCCCGGGGCGCAGGAGTGCGAATTCTGGGTGCCGAAATGTTTGTTTCTTCGCCTTGTTAGGTGTTTGCTTCTATGTAAATTGTCTTGGAACTTGTGAACAAATTTCCTCCCGTTGTAAAGTCTTCTGAGGCCTCTTGAATCTTCATTCTTCATCTTCCCAAGGACCACATAATCTTCGGATGTCTTTGCTTTGCCGATTTGCATGATTTCTTCATGAATTACATCAAAAACACCTTAAAATTGCTATGTTTATGGAAGAACATAATTACAAATTCAAATATAGAAAATGTTACAAATATCCCAAAATCATAGGCAATTGCTCTTATACTCCTATATTTTGCTGGTAAAACCTATTAAAATAGATTGAAAAACATGCTAAAAAGAATGTAAGATGGCCGATCATCAGAGGCCATCGGTACTATCCAAACACTCATTTGGTCATTACATGTGGCCCAAACCAGCGGTAAATCTAAATATTTTTCGGGCTTTACACTTTAAAGGCGGCCTCTTGCAGCCGATAACCCCGATTAGAGTCCGCCAAAATGATATTTTGACATTTTGACATTTTTTCTTGAGTCATGTACACATATTTCGATTCGAACTTATTGCAGGTTTTTCTGTCATGAATTACTTGGGTCTCATTGTTGCGATCAATCTTTCATGTAGTTCACCAGTTATGTGCTTATTTATTGTAGTGTCTCTTTAGTAAAGGTTTAATTAAGTTTTTAGTCCCTATAAATATTCACAGTTTTGTTTTTAGTTCCTACAAAATAAAATCACACTTTTTAATCCATGTGACATTTTCCTTAAGCATTTTAGGGACCAAAACTGTTGATGGAAATTTTTGACAGGGACTAAAAGTGTTGATGGAAAATTTTATATGGACTAAAATGCTGATGAAAAATTTTATAGGGACTAAAAAGTGTGATTTTATTTTGTAAGAACTAAAAACAAAACTATAAATATTTATAAGGATTAAAAACTTAATTAACCCTAGAATAAAAAACGTAAAAACATCAATCTCATTGTATATGAGTTCATAGAATAAAAAACGTAAAAACATCATTCTCACTGTATATGACCAGATATGTGCATGTTGTGTGTAAAATATGATTTTTTTTTTTTTTCCTTTTTAGCTAGTATTTCTTTTATCTTTTATTTAAAATTTGATCTCCCTTTTTCCCTAAAAAAAAAACTTGATCTCCCTTTTACATATAAGTTTTTTGAGGGTTCTACGATAAACCACATTGATAAAATAGTTTATGTTGAATCAAAACTTGAAAATTACTCAAGACAAAAATGGCAATCGATGTTGTCCTTGGAAGTAGATTTTAACAACCATCATTTTTCTAACTAAGAGAGTGTTTACACTGATTTTTGGTAAATAACCGCTGGTTTAAAAATAGTTACTTGCAAGATCAACCTGTAAATCTTAAGGACATATTGTGCTTTCTCTTTTCCAGAAATTCATGATTGTCCTCCAATAATATAAGAAAATTATGAAGATGATTATCGAATTTAACTTAGTCAAATCCGTCAAAGTCACTTTCGAAATACTAATGAAAGATGTTGCTTGAAATAAACAAGTAAATTGCAGAGACACTTAAGAAAATAAACTTAAATTGCATTGATTGAATGTAAATTGGTACACATGTTCATACATTGCAACTTGTGACTCGTTTCTCTCTTGAATGCGGATAGTTTGAGTGTAAGTTTTTTATATGATTGAATTGTGACTCCTTTCTCTTGCGAGAAACTATTATTTATACTAATAGAAGATAACTACCTACATAAGGTTCGAAACTATAACTACTAGAAACGGACAACAGATATCCATTCAATTCGAATTTCGAATATGTGCTACTTGGAAATACCCGTTGCTTGACCTTATCCGAAACAAACCGCTCTTCGATTACTTCTTGTTTGTTGAACTGAACTATGCAACTCGAGCATTTCCAACAAGTCCAACTTCGACTAAATACATAAGAATAGGAGAGCACTATTTATTTCTTAAATCATAAGGTTAACCTTGGTTTGACTGCATTTAAGATAGCTCTTTTGAAATATTGGCTAACAGAGAGACAATGATTTGATTAGTGCTAATGCAGTGAACTAGTATAAATTATGGCATCGTCTTAGTTAGCAGGAGTCAAAGAACCATGAGCTTCTATTTTCAATAAGATTGTTAAAATTTAAAACAATTTTAAAGTACTGGTCCATCATTTTAGAATTTGCCATGTCATTTAATTTTTTGAATTATGGAATATTTTTCGTTTATTAGAGAATATACTCAACATGTAAAATCCGTATACATGGTTTAAAGGCAATGGGTCTGCTATGAGCAGGTTAAACCGTTTTCTGTTATCTGAAGAATGGTGTCTTCAATGGCCCAATTGTTTTCAGGTAGCCCTTCTCAGGGGTATATCTGATCATTGTCGCTTCAATTGTCTGTGGATGAGGAAAATTGGGGACCACGACCGGTGAGAATGTTGAAATGTTGGCAAGAATTGCCAGGATATACATAGTTTGTAAAAGACAAATGGCGGTCTCTCCAAATAAAGGGTTGGGGCGGCTATGTCCTCCGTGAAAAATTAAAATTGATCAATGCCGCTTTGAAGGAGTGGCATTCAGTTCATGCTAAAAATATTCTAGGCAAAATTGAAGGCTTAAAAAATAGGCTTTCTGAGTTAGATGATCAAGTGGATGAAGGTGGGTTATCGGTGGAAGAGCTTGACGAGATGAGGAATATAACGCACGACATCCATTCTTTGTCGCATGTTAGTGCTAGTATCACATGGTAGCAGTCTCGTACTCGTTGGTTGAAGGATGGAGATGCAAACTCTAAGTATTTCCATTCGATTCTTTCTAGTCGTCGACGAAGAAATTCCATTGTTTCGTTGTTGGTGAATAGCACTCTTGTCGAAGGCGTTCAACCCATCCAGAACGCGATATTTTCCCATTTTAGAGATCATTTTGTGGTCCAAAACACATCAAGACCAGGGGCCGAAAATTTAAATTTTAAGCAATTGTCTTACGCGGAAGGAAGGAGTTTAATATTACCATTTTCAGAAGCTGAAGTAAAAGCTGCGGTGTGGGATTGTGAAAGTTTTAAAAGTCCTGGACCTGATGGGGTGAATTTTGGATTCATCAAGGATTTTTGGGAGGATATCAAAGGTGACGTTATGCAATGTATATCTGAATTCCATAGGAATGGCAAACTATCAAGAGGTATAAACACTACTTTTATAGCTCTTATTCCTAAAGTCGACAGCCCACAGAGATTAAATGATTTTCGTCCCATAGCATTAATTGGGTGTTTGTATAAAATATTGTCAAAAGTGTTGGCTAATAGGTTGAGGTTGATTATTGGTTGGGTTGTATCAGAGACTCAGACAACTTTTGTGAAAGAAAGGCAAATTCTAGATGGCATTCTAATCGCAAATGAGGTGGTTGATGAGGCTCAAAAATCTAACAAAGAGTTGATGTTTTTTAAAGTTGATTTTGAAAAAGCATATGCGTTTCCGTTTTTGTGGAGGAAATGGATAAAAGAGTGCGTGAGCACAGCAACGACCTCAATTTTTGTAAATGGAAGTCCAACAGACGAGTTTCTCTTGCAACGAGTTTCCTCTTTCTCCTTTTCTATTTTTATTGGCTTCTGAGGGATTGAATGTCTTGATGAATTCCGTGGTGGAAAATAATTTATATACATGCTACGGGGTTGGCACGTACAATTCAGTGGTGGTGTCTCGTTTGCAATTCGCGGATGATACGCTCTTGTTAGGTGCAAAAAGTTGGGCCAATGTGCGAGCTTTAAGGGCGGTGTTGACTTTGTTTGCGGATATGTCAGGTTTTAAAGTGAATTTTAATAAGAGTTTATTACTTGGCATTAATATTGGGGAGTCTTGGTTGGTTAAGGCGGCATCCCTATTAAATTGTAAAGTGGGTAAAATTCCGTTCTTGTATCTTGGCTTATCGATCGGAGGTGATCCTCGTAAGTTAGCGTTTTGGGAACCTGTGATTGATACCATTAAAACTAGATTGGCGGGGTGGCAAAGTCGCTTCTTATCCTTCGGGGGTCATTTAATTCTTCTCAAATCTGTCTTGACCTCACTTCCTGTCTATGCTCTATCCTTTTTCAAAGCTCCATCAGGTATAATTTCTCTCATTGAATCTATTTTTTAAAAAAAAATTGGGGAGGGTGTGAGATTAACAGGAAAATTTCCTAGATTGCTTGGAACTCTATTTGTTTACAAAAGGAAGATGGGAGTTTGGGGGTGAGGCGGTTGAAGGAATTTAATATAGCCTTGTTAGGAAAATAGTGTTGGTGGATAGAGGTGGGTTTTGGTATAGGGTTTTGGTGGCGAGATATGGTGAGGAGGTTGGGGGCCAGAGTGTTTCATCTTGGTGGAGGGAGATGGCGAAGATTAAGGATGGAGTAGGGGAAATTGATGGGGGCTGGTTTCCATAGAGGGTATCGAAAGTTATAGGAGACGGAACTAACACCTTCTTTTGGTTGGATAGATGGGTAGGAGATGTTCCTTTATGTAGGAGGTTTACTCGCTTAT
>Ga0315915_1003864_pt1 | contig 18970 bp, 5 predicted proteins | sample MpolbnodulesMG_FD_207738 | JGI IMG/M metagenome (GOLD analysis project Ga0315915, IMG submission 207738) | Medicago polymorpha root nodule microbial communities from Los Angeles, California, United States - branched nodules | ecosystem: Host-associated > Plants > Roots > Nodule | place: USA...
TTTTTTTTTTAAGAATTTAACACGACTATTATCAATAAAATTTCCCCATCCCCAATAAAAAAATTACCCTAACATTATATATGAATTAAGTCCAACAATTTTTTTTTTAAAAACAACAATAATAAACAGTTACACTATATTCTAATAAAGAACGAAATTAATATAAGTGGTAACAGAGTGAAAATTAGTGGTGTAATTTGATTATAATATATATACTCTTTTGATTGATAGGTTTTTTGGATCAAGAGTTTTGGAGGAGTTGGGATCTTTTCATTTATGGGGATATATATAAAAAAATGTGTAGTAGATCCTATCGTTATTAATTATTTTATAAAAATTTCCAAACATCATTGTATGTATGTATATCTTTTCAAATGGAAATAATTAAGAAAAGGTTAAATTACTCCATGGGTCCTTTAAATTTGAGGTTTGTAACAGGCCTTTAAGTTATTTTGATCACACATAAGCCTTTAAGTTTGAGATTTATAACAGATTGGTCCTTTAAGTTATTTTGGTCACAAATAAGTCCTTTAAGTTTGTAAACGTTTTTGATTTAGTCCTTCTATTAACCAAACAATGATGTGGTAGAAGAACTAAATCGAAATCTTTTACAAACCTAAAGGACCAATCTGTTACAAACCTCAAATTTAAAGGACTTATGTGTGACTAAAATAACTTAAAGGACCAATCTGTTACAAACCTCAAATTTAAAGGACTTATGTGTGACTAAAATAACTTAAAGGACCAATCTGTTACAAACCTCAAACTTAAAGAACCCATAGAGTAATTTAACCTTAAGAAAACTATAAATGGAGAAGATCTTAACCCATTATAAAAATAATCTTATTCAAGACTTATCAATCACAATTCACGGGTACCTCTCTCACTTGAGATGTAAATCTTAATTCGTTATATGGTAAGAATTTAACTTATTATGCTAGACGGCCTAGACCCAACATTGTTTCTTTATTTTTTTTGACCATAAATTTTTCTTTTAATTTTAGTAAAAAAAATAATTCAACTTTTTTTCAATTTAGCTCTAAACTACTCATCCGTTTCATAATACACATCTTAGTCAAACAATTCAAATATATCAATACACAACTTTGACTGTTAATATCTTTAATTATTTAAAATAAACAATCTTAAAAATTTAATTTCTTAAAAATATTTATCAAAACAAAACAAACATTTTACATGCTAACATTTATATTTATATATTAGTTAAAAAATATAGTCAAATTAAGTTATATAAATATTCACATTGAAAAAAATACAACATATACTCCTTCCATCTTTTTTTAAAAAAACAAATAGGTCAATAAAAGTTGATAATCCTTCCGGTCCTTTTTACAAGAAACAATTGGCTTTTTTAGATACATTGGATAATTTATGTATTTAGTTTAGATTCTATACCAGATACATAAATTATTCAATGTATCTAAAAAATCAATAGTCTCTTGTAAATAGGATCGGAGAGTATATTTTATCTATATTATGTACCAAATACATCAATTTTAAGTGACCAAATTTATCTTTGGAGATATCTTTGGAGAGAGTATTTTGAAAGGGAAAGTAATAACTTTTGTTTTGACAAAAACAAAACAATATTCATTCATTCAAATCGATCATCAGAGACATACATCGCTAAAAACGTCAATGGTGAATCTGCGAATAAACTCACAACATTCAAATTAATAACATAAAACGACAAAATACCTATAAATGATATGATAAAACTCAAGTCACTGAAATTCATATGATTTCGGATATGTAAGGTTGATGGAACCATTATCCCATTAATGAATATTTGTTTTATTATTGATTTATGGAACTTACCATCTACTCCAAGCTAGTAATGAAAATGAAATCGACAGTTACTTACATTCTCCAAACAAAAAACATGTCTTGTTCCACTACCTGCTGATCTTGTCGTTTTTTTTTCACTTCTTCTATAATCTTCTCTTTCTTTTCTTCACCGTTTCAGATTCAACAATCCCTCTCTCACCAAACCCACTTTCTATCTTCTCTATATCACACTCTTCTTCCATAAATTTCCAAACTTTCCTTCTTTTGTATTGGTTTGTTCAAGAGAGAGAAAAAAAACCATGTCTGGGAGAGATCTAGAGAGAGATGGTGGGAACAAGAACAACAACAATCATGCATATGCTGTTCCACCAACTTCAAGTGGTTATGATCCAGATACTAGCTGGACATCATGGCTTGTACCTATGTTTGTTGTGGCTAATCTTGTTGTTTTTGTTGTAGCTATGTATATTAATAATTGTCCTAGTAAAAATCTTGGTTTTGATGGTGCTTGTGTTTTGAAGTTTCTTGGGAGATTCTCTTTTCAGCCTTTGAAAGAGAATCCTTTGCTTGGTCCTTCTTCTGAAACGTAAGGGTTTAATTTTTCTGTTTTTTTTTTTTTTGTTCTTTGGATGTTTTTTGTTTTAATTTGTTCTTATTGATGTTTAAGCTAGTATTATTCATAAGCTTGTCAAGGTAGTTTATGAAAAAACAGCTTATGAAGATACAATTTTGTTAGTGAAAACTTATGAATTAACACAAAGCTTATTTATTTGTATAAACTATTTTTCATAAGCTGACAAATAAGCCAATCCAAACAGGCCCTTAAATGATTTTGGTATTGCTTTCAGGCCCTGTTTGGATAAACAGCTTATTTGTAGCTTAAGGCACAAGGGCTTATTATAATAAGTGCATATGGATAAGCTTACATAAGCTATTTCTATAGAAAAAGATAAAATAAAGTTAAATTGTTTGTGTATATGCTATAAGCTGATTTCATAAATTATCTTGGAGAACTTATGAAAATAAGCTGAAAAAAGCTTATGAAAAATGCCATAATCTGTTTTTATAAGTTCTCTCAAAAAGTCTCAGAAAACTTATGCGAGTAGAGAATTGATATTGATATGATTATTGATAGGCTAGTTGGAAACCATCATAGCTGCGTCATGATTATTGATATTGTAGAGAATTGCGGTTAACTTTGGATATGTAGCTTTAATTGTTATCGCGCTCTGGTAGTTACGACATAAAACACCATTATGTCGTGCCCAGATGGCGGTCGCGAACCTTTGATTTTGATTTTGTTTTAGCATAGAGGTGGTTCCATGAAAATTTGTCTGGTTTAGTGAATTGGATTTGGGGCCTGTTTTTTCCTGGTTCAATCCTGATCTGGTTTTTATGTTAATGTTATAGTACTTTGACTTGGTTGATTCTAAGAGATAAATTTCATTGATTACTGTGTGAACTTAATGAAGTGGAATTTTCATTTTTGGTTCTTCTCTAATGTTAAGAGTCAAATGATTGATTTAGTTGATTTTTGCACTTCTTTTAGCCGAAAACTGTCATGGCTGTTTCACGATTATTGATATTGCAGAGAACTGCAGTTAAATGTGGTTGATGTGGCTTTAATTGTAGACGCACTTTGGTAGCAGCAATATCAAAAACTAATATCTAGTAGCCTAGATTGCGGTTGCTAACCTTTATTTAAACCCTGTTTTGTAGATAATCATGCACCTAGTAGAAGTGCATTTGATTTTGTTTTAGATTAGTGGTAATTACTAGTTACATGATAATTTGTTTGGTTTAGTGAATTACATATGGAGTCTTTTTTCAGATCCTACTTTGATTTTATTTTTATGTCAATGATAATCATGCACCTAGTAGAAGTGCATTTTATTTTTATGTTAATGACTTAGATCCTGTCTAGATAAAATGTTTAAGTGCTTATCATACGTGATTATGAATAAACTATTTCTTTTGAGTTAAGAGTTTTTTGCCTGAATTCTTGTTTAGTACGGTAGCATAGATTTAGGAGAAATTTTCATGTACTCATTAATTTTTTTGTTAACTTTTGAAGACTAGCGAAGATGGGAGCACTCAAGTGGGATGCTGTTGTGAATCATCACCAAGGATGGAGACTTGTCTCATGCATTTGGTTACATGCTGGAATCATTCATTTGGCAGCAAACATGATCAGTCTGGTCTTCATTGGAATTCGCCTTGAACAACAATTTGGGTTCGGTATGTCTCTATTTTTATCATCTGTTTATTGAAGCAGTTCCTCAATTGCTGATTGTGGAAAATAGCGGCTTGTTCAAATTCCGCTACGCTATAGTGCCACTATAGATTGCTAATTGACATCATTTTGTATTAAATAACGTATTGCGGAACAATAGAGACATGTTCAAATTCCGCTTCACTATAGCCCCGCTGTTTGACAATATTGGTTCCACTTCCATTTAGTGAATTTTACACAAACATAGGAATGGAGAATATTATCTGCAAGCTTATTTACCTGATGAATTTATGTGTTCAAGTTCTGCATTATAGTGTTATGACCAAAAAATTTGTTGGAAATTTGCAGTGAGGATAGGAATAGTTTACCTAGTATCTGGATTTGGTGGGAGTATACTATCTGCTCTATTCATTAGAAAAAGCATCTCTGTTGGGGCTTCCGGTGCTCTTTTTGGACTTCTTGGAGCCATGCTTTCAGAACTTATCACAAACTGGAGTATTTACACCAATAAAGTGAGTGTAGTTAATCATTGATGATTTGATCCATGTCTAATTATCGCTCTCTGTATGTTTTTTGTTTCTATAATTTGAAAAGCACTTTTGAATGTTTATCAATATCTTACTATATGTGCGAGTCTCGACTCGATACAAAACTGAACCCAATCAATACGAGTATCTAATGTGTTTCAATCTGGACATGAATGAATCTCATATTATTTAATCCCAATTCACTATGATGAATCTCGATTCATTTTAATGATTCACTATCTAAACTTAGTGTAGCCAACTTTTTTTTTGTTAACTTTGTATCAATCCTTTTTCTTGTCATTTGATATATGACTTGAATTATTTTGAGGTTCATATGTGACATATCGGCCTATAATTTTGTTAGTTGTATTTTACTTAAAAATGTAATATTCTTACTGACAATGTATCTTATGATTGATAATAAGATTCTATTCACGATTCGGAAAAAATCTTTTTATTCACACTTTGAATCTGGATTTGATAACCATTTCTCTGATACTCAAAGTTGTTTCTTTTCCACTAATTTGATTAAACATCTTATATCTCGGTAGTGTTTGTTTCTATATACTATAGTGGGATTAAATTTCATTTCTAACACCATTTTTCTGTATCTTGTAGGTAGCTGCTTTGATGACACTTCTGTTTATTATCGTCATCAATCTTGTGATCGGAATGTTGCCACATGTCGACAATTTTGCTCATATCGGGGGATTCCTGACAGGATTTCTCCTTGGTTTCATTTTCCTTCCCCGTCCTCAATTTGGGTGGTTAGCACAACGACATGTTCCTGCTGGTGTTCGCCTCAAGTCTAAGTACAAGGTTTACCAATATGTTCTATGGGTTGTATCTCTCGTACTATTGGTTGCCGGGTAAGTTCCTTTCTCGAATCCTCATTAGCAACATAACTGTTAGGGTCAAACCTTGTTCAGCAAAGTAGAGGGAATTCATGTTAAACAAAAAGCAGATCCAGTAACCCAAAGTTTCGGTGCATCGGTTCTGTGTTTCCTGAACCATTACAACAGTTTGGTAAAAACTGAACTGTTAATGGTTCATCCTGAACCAACACGAATTGTATAAAAGTTCGGTGCACTGGTTCTGTGTTTACGAACCTAACCTGAACTACTTTTACAGCAAACTAACTATACCTTTTTAAACTGAACTGTCCCAAATTTCTATTATTAAATGATGATATTAGGACTATTATGAAAACCGAACAACACAGAAAATAACCAAACTGTGAAAAATAGTTCACAAGCTGAACAAAACCGAACTCGTGAATTGCCCATCACAGTTCAGTCTTTCCAGTGCGGTTTCGTTTAACGGTTCAGTTATTGGTTATAACAATCCAACTTGTGTTATAACACGTGTCTTGAGAGAATACCACGTGTTAGTTAAATAAAGAAATGATTACATAACCCAATTTTCTTAGCAATAGATAGATAGGTAGATAGATTGCTATATGATGATTATTGCTTTAAATTTAAACATGATCTTTAAACGTTTTATCACTTGTCATGATCTATTGTTAGCAAAATTATAGGTGGTTTCTATATGTTGCTTATCATTGAATTATGCATCTCTATTAGTTAACACAAAAGTAGATGTTATATCTAATCAGTGTATTCGTTTGTTGAATGGTAGGTTATGCATTGGTTTAGTGATGCTATTGCGGGGAGAAAGCGGATACGACCACTGCCATTGGTGTCACTACCTGACATGTGTTCCAACTTCTAAATGGAAATGTGATGACAGTTAAATGAATAGACCTGCGCTATTCCTGTTCTTTTATGTATAGCTATGATTTTACAAATTGTTTCCTTTTTTTTTTGGTTAACTCCTTATAAGAATCAGTTATTAGTTTGTCTTTGGATTTATGTGTGGGCACAGATATATCATATATATAAAGGAATTTATTTGTACATGAAGTTTCTATTTCAATAATATATTTTACCTCTTGCAGAAGAGTAAAATCTTGCAAATTATGTTTCTATTGTGTTATTGCTCGAGGATAACAATATACTTATTGGGAATTTTTTTAACTTTTAACCAACACAATTACATGTGAATCTGTCATGTAAAACAGTAACATATATGATCAGAAAGGTATTTAGGGTTACCATATATAATCAGAAGATGAAAAACAGCAACATTTGCATGATTAAAGATCATATGGAATAAGATTAACTCTTGGATAGGAACAGCAACATTCGCATTCATCTTTTATTGAAGCTAAAATTGGATATTATCCTAGTTTTTCTTGGAGGAGTATATGGAACTCTAGACATGTTCTTTTGCATGATTGTAGGTGAATGATTGGTGAAGGATCTCATATGGTGTGATGGGGTATTCATGGTTGCGAGTTGCGACGTAGTCAGTATATTGCAGCAAATGATATATTGGCAACACCTCTATTTGATACGGTTCAAGAGGATAAGGTGACGTGGATTGAGGAGTGGCATGGTAGTTATTTCGTGAAATCCGGTTATAATCTTGTTCTGAAGGAATTTATGCATAATAATCAATTCCATGTTGAAGGCGAGTGGAATAATATCTGGAAATTTAAAGCTCCCCATAAGGTTATAAATCTGTTGTGGTGCCTCTATAGAGGTTGTGTTCCAACGTGTGTGAGGCCGTCACAATGGCATGTTCAGTGTACTCCAGTTTGTCCTTGGTGTGAGTCCGATGAGAAGAACGAATGTCATGCTTTTGTTGGCTGTAGTGTGGCAAAGGATTCCTGGTTCTGTTCGGGGTTATCAATCATTTTACTGTCCAGGCTTAGAATTCATACTATTCCATAATTAATTTTTGACATATGCAGGTCTGAAAATGGTGTGGAACGATTCAAGAGCGACTTCAAATAGTATTGGTAGGCTAGCATTGCACGCATGGTAGCAGCGGAACAACGCTGCTAGTTTGTAGCTGAGCAGCAAAGTTAATGACAACATTCATATTAACTCTAGATGGGAGAAACCAATAAGTAGTATCCTTAAATGTAACATCGATGCCGCATTTCATGATGTTGAAGGCATCACTTCTTTTCGGTGTTGTATCTGTAACAACAATTGGGAATTTATGTTGGCGTAAACAAAGTGGCAGCAAGCTAAGATGACAGTTCTTGAAGGTGAGGCGTAGGAGTATGTAACTTTTGAGATTGATTCTCATAGTTTGGTTAATTTTATTTATTCACCTATCAGTGGAGCATCTGAATTTAGCTCCATAGTTTCAACTTTCAAGTATTATTTCTTAATTATCTTTAAATTCTAACTTTGACGAAGGACGAACACTAGTTTTTGATATAACAAGTACAACTTTAAGTTAATACACATATTAATTTAATCTCATTGAAAAAATGAAAGGAAAATAAAATAACTACTACATCATCCAAATTTATAACCTAACATAAAATGTATCAATCAACTTCGAGGTCATTGAACAAAAATACAATATTAAATAATGTTAATAGAAAATGCATGTGTGTTGTAATTGAAGATATAAAGACTCAAATGTTGTGAGATATAAATTTTAACGCATTGAGATCCGGTCAAGTTGTTGACCATTGACACCACATGTATACAAAGACCAATCAAAACATGTCATATTGTTAGTCTAATAGCAACTTGTTAGTCTCATGCTGGATAGGCTCCTGCTTCGCCGCTGATTGTTGCTCCATCTCAACTCGTTAAGCAACCAGGGGCCGATCTACACTTGAGGGAGGGTGCGCGCTTGCACTCCCTGGAGTTTAATAATATATACTTACCATTACCATACATAACACGAGTTTTTGTTTTGTTTTTGAAGAAACTAAACTAATGCACTCAAATTAGCACCGATGAGAATCGAACCTGAGACCATGTGGAGGAGTTACACAAGACGAGTTTTTAATTTTCATCTTAACCAAATTTTCTGCATTCGTAAGAGTCAGAGATCGAACAACTGAATATTTGCTTAAGCGACCAAAGTCTTTTATGGCTTGTACCAATTGATTGTTGGTGTACATAAGATACTTATATTAAAATTCTATAATTGCAATATTTATGCTTTATATGCATATATTATACTTATTAAATAAAGATAAAAAAAGTTGTACCCTTGACTTAGGATCTTGGATCCACCACTATTTGCAGCAACGATCACCCTTTCTACATATTTTTCCCTGAACAAGCAAAAATGGATTATATTAACACCAACCGAGAGTCTTTACTAGCACAAGGTGTGCTAGAAAGAACCTCTAAATTAGTTTACAGTCAGAACGAAACAAGAAAACATAGCCGATGCCCATACAAACAAAAGGGGTCGACCACCACATATCAGAGTTTAAACTAAGATTGACATTATAAGCATTCAACCCCCAAAATGAATGTAACTTGACTTTATCGAACATCTGGTGAATTGTGTTTTCCTTAGCCTTGAAAACTCTGTTATTCCGCTCATTCCACATAACCCAAACACAACATAACCAGATAAGCTGCAAGAATGAACGACGAGTTTGCGATCCTCCAGAAGAATGAATAAACTGAAGAAGATGATCCTGTAAGGAATCCAGATCAACTGATGATATACCAATCTAAGACCTAAGCATGCTCCACAAAGGGGAGAAAATGGGGCATGAAAGGAACAAGTGAAGCACTGTTTCCATTCCACCGCAACCAATCACACAAAATTGAGAGTCATGAGAAATGATGTTACGTGACACCAAATTGTCCTTAGTCGGTAACCTGTTACGAATAAGCCTCCAAGCCAAAACAGAGACCTTCAAGGGAACTTGTTTGTGCGAAATAAAGTCAGAAGTAACTTCCACACCATGAGAGTCGTGACTAGTGAGGAAATTATATGCACCCCTCACCGAGTAACCATCAAAAAGGTCATGCCTCCACAACCACTGATCTAAAATGTTAGACTGCGAAGAAATATCATAAAGTAAACTCCTGCACTCCCCTAACAACTTCTCCTCCAACGCCCACAACTGAAAGCGCCACTACCAAGCCGCCCCACCTTCCTCCCGCCCTAACTCACACATAACCGCAACCGAACTCAACTTATTATTAGACAAGTCAAATAGGCGCTTATACTTCCCACACACCCTTTCTACATATGTGAAAAGGTCGAGTTCCCACACGCCCTAACTCACACATAACTTCATCATTTTTTCCTTTCATTCTAAGCATTGCATTTGAAAAAATAACAACATAAAATTTAGAAAAGGTTATTGGTTTTCTTATTTTGAAAAATATGAAATTCCACATAATTCATTTATTCAAAAATGATGAATTCAAAACATGTTTATGTTCCAGCCAACTTTTTAAAAAAATAATGAGCTGAATAAATTTCTTTTTGAAAAAAGAGCATTGCTATATTAGGAAAGGCAGGCCAAATGAAAGCGAAGAATGCATACGTGTCCCCTAAAAACAAATTTTCATCGTTCGTTGCTCTAGTCAAACACTAATTCCAGCCCTCGCAAACCCTAATTTTTTTGTCTCCCTTCACTGCCTACAAATTGGTTGTATCCTCTCTATCCAAACAAACAATCCCTTTCATCGTTCGTTGCTCAAGTGTTCAGTCTCTTCTCTCTCAGGTGAAATTTTTCTGAATTTTTTTAGAGATCCTACAAGGAAATGATTTATCATCAACTTTTTCTTTATGAATTATGTCTCAATCACGTGATGACATCAGAGAGAAGAAAAAGAAAGAAAAAAAAAGAGATAAAATTATAAAGAAAGGAGAAGATTGAGTTTTTTATGGTTGAAATGAAATTGTTCAAATTTTTGTTCTGAGAGAATTCTCTATTAATCTACTCACTTGTTAGGTTTTATCACTTTGAAGTCCGAAGCTTAACAAACTTTTGAAGGAACTTGGGGTTGTTTTTGTTCACGGTCATGGATTTATTTTCTTTTCAATTTATGAGATCTTTCAAAAAATATCCACTTTTTTATTTAATTTTTTACTCAATTTTCTGAGATCTTTCACAAAATATCCACCTCTTTGTTAATCCTAAATATTTAACTTTTGTGTATTGTTACGTGAGTGCAACTCTATGTGGCGTTGTGTTTTCATAATTATTGTCTTTTTGCTCATTTTATCTTTATTTCTTCTGGCTTTACAATTTCTATGGTTTTAAAATGAAAGGATTTGACATACCAAACCATGAACAATGATGAAGAAATGAATTTGTTCTTATGCATTACAACTTTTGAAAGAAAATAAGACTGATTTGTGTTCTTGCAATGGTTTAGATTAATGGAGAGGAAACCAATGCAACAAAATCATGTGAGTGTTACTAATTACCGACGGTGGTTTCTTTATATCGGTAAGGTATGTGGTTTTTTATTTCAATTGTGAATAGGGGAGAACTATTAATGTTAGTTTTGTTTATGTAAGCCATTTGGTTGTTCTTGGCTGATAAAAGAATAAAAAAACCATTTACAAAATTGTCAATTCCATAAGTTTTCCATTTAGTAGACATAGATTGGTTTGTATTTATCTTTAACCATTGGTTGAAAAAAATTATATGATTGTATCCTTTATTTAAATGTTATACATAATACATTCAAACATGGTGACAAGCAATAATATAACCAATTTGATAATTATACGAAACTCTAAACGGTTGGAATCTAGTTTTTTTTTTTTTTCCTTCCAAAAAGTTGTCCTTTATTAGCTTATAGTTTTCTCTAATTTCATTTATTTTTACTTAACCCAAAAGTTTATCCTTTATTAGCTTCTAGTTTTTTCTAATTTCATTTATTTTACTATGTTTGTTCTGCTAATTGTTAATTGTTTTCAATTATTTTTGGTTAAGGATTATAATTTAATTATTTTAGCCAATTTTAGTATGATTTCTATCAATGATCTAAATGTTACACACAATGAGGATTGTTGTAAGTTTTTTAATTTAAAACTTGGATTAAATAAGGTTTTAGTCTCTATAAATAAGTATTATTTTACAGACATGTTAGAAATATATAATAAACTTTTTTTGTGGAGAATTATATATTTTTTTAACATGTAATAATTTAAATCTGAATTTTTCTAAAGGCAAAAATTGCAAGATTAAAGTAATGAAAATTTAGAGCTAAAAATCATTGAGTTAAGTTTTTACTGAAGAACTTTGTATAATGTTTTAACTTAGTATGTGAAAAATCATTCAAAATTTTAAATATTTTTAACCATAATTAAAAAAACATTAAATTTACAAGGACTAAAGTTTGTGTTGAAATTTTTTATAAGGACCAAAAACTTTTATAATTAATTTTTATGAGGATGAAAAAAAATTGATTTGTGGATGTAGTTGATTTGAAAAAAAGTGATAGAGGAATTAGTTTCATATTTTTTTACATGAAAAAGAAGGTATACTATTTGTGGATGTAGTTGTTTTAACAAGATTGATTTTCAGGTATTTTTTGGGTATAATGAAAGTTTTCATATGTTAAACACTATTCAACACTCGTCATGATAAACCCATCGCACCTGAAGTAGTTCCAGAACATTGCAGACTCGAGTTGAGTGTGCCTGAGTAAGATTCAGCAAGGAGAGAGTAGGATATATTGAAGTTATTTCCTAGAAATATTATCATTAATTTATAAGTGTATGACAATCAATAAACACGTTTGTAAAGTACTATGGAACTTAAACAATAAAGTATTGATAAGAGTGACACCTATTGTCATTTTACAACCGCTTGAGGAAATTTGAACTTATTCCACTGAGGTTAAAATATTACCACTGAGCTAGAGCCTCTTGGATAATTTTAAGGAAAAAACTTCTTAATTGAATTATAGTATCACCACTTACTTTCACAACCATTACCATTGAATTGTGCAAAAAAAAAAAACGGTATTTTCAAGTTCAATAGTAAAAGTTGAAAACAAAAACATAAATTGGTGAAAGAATTAAACGGTAGAAAAACAAGCAAATAGTTAGATAGACAGATTCATGAGCTAAAAAACGGATAATATTTTCACCCACTTCCGTTGTGTTTTTCACCAAATACATTATAACTTTTTTCCATCCACTACAATTAAGCCACATGCACAATAGTTTTATTTTTAAATCTTCCTTAGTAACAAATGATCAATCTCTAAAAGTATTACAAACAAGGAAAACAATTTGCCGGAGGTACTAAAGCAAAGAATATCAACTACTTGATGGAATATCATGTCATTCACATATTACATACCTTTAAAAATATTGCACTAGTACCAAAAGAATTCCATAACAATGGTGCAAGTTCTTGAATAATCCGGTCCTCTGGAACTTAAAAAATGCAAAATAAAGTATTAATTACATGAGTTCAAGCAACATTATTGAGAACTAAACAAAATGTACTATAAAAGAATAATTGTAGAAACCTTTAAGAGAACATGCAAAGCGTTTTATCAAAGATCAAGATTCTTGATCCTAAAAGCTTGTGATATGCATGTGAGATGGTAATCTAGATTTTATGACAAATGGAACTGATGTTATCAACATTGATCATTGCAATCATTGACCTCGACCGTTAAAAAAAATCACACCATCAAGTTCTTTATTTGTTGAAGTTACAACATAAATCACTTGATTTCTATCATGAAAGTTAGATTGGCAAAGTTGTGTGAATTCGAGTCCAATTATTCAAGTTAATTTTTTTTTCTTATATATCATATAACATTTTATGTCTACCATCTCTTTTATCCTCTATCATTTCATCCTATTAATTATCACATTCTTACTTTCACTCTATATTTCTTTTCTAATGATCTCTTTCTTACACCTTTCTATGCTTCATAGACTCGCAGAGTCTAACATAAACATTGCCCACAAATAAAGAATTACACAATAACAATAATTTTTTTTACAATTATGACACCAACTAATACAATTTCGCAACAAATTGAAAGAGATCAATTCATCTTCACAATGATTAACATACGTTAAAATTGAAACAAATCTTCAAATTTATAGAAAAATTATTTATTTACTAAACAATGAACCTTTTTTTGCTTCTGTAACAAAAAAAAAAGAATGAACCCTTTTAACTCAATTATGACTTGAATCTCATCTTGATACCCAAAAAATACATATAAATGACAAAATAAAATATTAATAAGTCTACCAAAATTAGTGTGACACTGTAGTGTATCCAAATTAATCTGAATCAATGTTAACAAAGAAGCGCACAAACAATTTAAATAACAGTTTCAGAGTATCACAACTCCTCGAAAGATTTGGATTTCTTGCAAATCGCATGAAAGATATTAAAAATGGACAAAAAGAAATGAAACTAGATTGGTAAAAACCTTTGAGAGAACACGAAAAGCATTTTCCTTGAGATCGGGATTGTTGAGTTCAATAACAAGGTGTTCCATTGATGCCATGCTTTGTGCAGTGGTGCTAGATTGGGTAGAAGCACCTAGAGGACTTACAAATGACACATCGTTCTTCATTTAGATCGATTGAGGAGAAAGTTTATCATCTATTGAGTTAAATGATATTACAGGATAAGCATTCAATTTATCACTTTAATTTAGGTTTTATCTATCCATTTTTTGCTAGGGACGGTTTTATCTATCAAAGGGACAATGTATTATATATATGACTTATTTGATCTATTGGTCCCCTAAATGATTTTATGTTTTCATTTTGGTCCCATAATTATCACATGTTAATCCATATGTACACAAAGAAATCTGAATTTTTAATATTGAAAAAATTATTTTATTTGTAAATTACAATTATTCATTGACTTCTCACCAATTTATTTGATTACTCTATTAAATTATTAATATTAGGCTTAAATATGCAAATAGGGCTCGTTCGGCTTTTGGTCATTGTAAAAATAAATATTTAAAAAATCCTTGCAAAATTTTCTGTCTTTTGAAAACGTCCCTAAACCCCACAAAATAGCTGAAGTGACATGGTTTTGACCACATGGCAGTTGTTGATAGTATGTTTGGATATCAACTATGTTAGTTGTAAAAGTACAAACTTCATATAGTTATTGTTTCTATTGCAGGGGTCAAATATAATTTACTTAAAAACAATTAGTATGAACATATAGTAATAAAGTATATAATTTATTTTTAAATACTTTGTGCATCAGAAGAACAATAATTTTATATACATCTGAACAATTAGTATGAACATGTAGTAATAAAGTATATAATTTATTTTTAATATACTTTGTGCATTAGAAGAACAATAATTTTATATACATGCATTTGAAGAACAATAATTTTATATACACCTGACCTGCTAAATGTCGAGTCAATATACCAGTACTTATTAAATTTATTCTTTTAGTACCAACCTCATGAGTTATCAGAAAATTATAGACTTATAAATAAGAGAAATTATATTTGAACAACCATTTTTTACAATTTTTGTGACAACTTTCTCTCTCATACTCACATTGTCATTCTACTTTCTCTCTCTATTGCTTTGATTTTTGTGCCACTACCTAAATTTCTTTGTATAACTTGGTTGTCAAACAAGTTATCGTAAGAAATGGTTGTTCAAATAACATTACTCTATAAATAATATAATTATTTTTCAACTTAATTATTTTGCGGTCATTTTCTTCAGCACAAACACATAAAAAATTAATACCATTGGTGGTTACATGTTCTTGGACAATCATTTAGAGTTAAGCACCACCCATCTGCGATATCATAAGAATTAATTACAATAACTAAAAAGAACGTACTAATGGCTTTGTGGCTGGTCACGTGAACAATTAGAGAAAAAAAAATGATCAAAGCATGAACGGATTTTGGAATTTCAGCCATATTTTCCTTCCTTTGCAAGTAATAAACATGAAATTATTTGATATCTTATAAGTAAAACCCCAAGCTTTGTTAACTTCAATTTTCATAATAACGACATTCAAGTTAATTTATTCAAATAATTCCATATAAGTTATATGTGATTGTTTCAGTTGTTGTGTAACCACGTTATTATTGATTTAACTACCAAATTCTCATTCAAGCAGTCAGTAGCTTTGAATAGTGATGACACCATTATACGAAATGTGTTGAGAGGGAGAGTTGGTGTGGTTGATTTTATGGTTCCATGTAACAAGGATGAAGAGTTTTCATTTTACTCATTGAGAAAGAAAGAAAGAGATGATTGTAGGTGAGTTTAGAAATAATATCTCACAAAAACGACATGTGAAGTGAATATTGCCTTTACTTATAAACATTTATTCATACCATCTCTTAACCGATGTGAGACATTTTAATAGATAATGAGATGATGTGTGATAAAAATTGGTTATTTTATTTTAAAAAATTAAATATATGAGAGAGTGTAACATGTTTTGTTTGTGTGGTGGGAAAATCAAAATGAAGTAAATAAATTGTGTGCAAAATCTATACAGGTATATTCCAACTCATATATTTAATTTGTGTGCAAAATTTAATATGGGTATATTACAAGTATAGTGGGGGGATGTTCAGAAAATGTTTGTGCAGGCAGGAGCCCACACAGCCTTGTGTGGCTCCGCCACTGCAAGCGGTCATTTTGATATAATGGCAATTTGGTTTTTTATTTAGAGAATTACTTTTCTCATCCTATGAATTACTCGCGCGCCTTATTTTTTTCCCCAAAAATACCCCTGTACGAATTATGTTTTCCGAATTAGATTGTTAGTGTTTTCCGGATTTTAAAATCCGAAATTCTCTTTTTAATTTCCAGAATTTTTTTACTTTAAGCTTTCAAATTCGTTAAATAAAATGCAAATAAACATAAAAGAAAACAGAAATAAAAAGAACACAAAGATAAATAGAACTCATTTTATTAATATATAAATAATAATTACAATAATGTTGAAGCTTTTTAAGCTTATTACATAAGAACCTAAAACTATTTCTAATCTCCTAAGAGCCTAAGAAGAGGGAGAGGGATGGAGTAAGTTATACTAGTGGCTTCAACCACTATTGGGGGGAAACATGGGGAGAGGAAAGAGGGGGGATGAGAAGAAGAAACCAATGATGGTGAGGGCACATGAGCCTCTAGGGAACAAGAGATCATAATGGTCAATATGACACCCAGACAGACCAACATCAGACCCAGACTAACCAACATGACCCCCCAGATGAACTGCACTTCTTTGCAGCGCGGTTCCATCCCTGAAAATTTTCAAAGAGGTCTCTTTCGATGAAAGACCAACGATAGAAACACATGGTTGTAGAAGGAAGAGGAGAAGAGGGTGGGAGATGTTGGTGTGAGAAATTGTGAAGTTTTGAAGCCTATTTATAGGGAGGGAGGGTAAAAAAAAACATTTTGAAGCCAGTAATGCAGTCAAAAAACATGTAAAAACACGTTTTTTGACTTGACCGCCGTTCAAAATGTCTAAAAAACGTTTTCTATGGGGTGCATACCACCGTCCAAAAGAAACTGATGCAATCCGGATTATATAATCCATAATATACATGGTTTACGGATTACATAATCCGAATAATATGATCATGGGTGAAACAAAGGGAAACTTGACACTTTTTGTAGGGTGAGGATTGGTTAGGATTTTATAATCTGGAAAGCTTCAACATTGGATTCTTTTGTGTGATCCACATTGTATCGACAGTTTATGTGGTCCACAACACCCAGATAACTCTATAAATAGTGATCCTTGTTTTCATTACAAGTAAATTACACCAGAAAAAAATCATGGAATTCCCTGGCTTTGATCTGAACCCCAAGCTAGTGGCAGTCTACTACAACGGGAGAAAACCACCCCATCTATTTAGGATTCGCAACGATGCCACCCTCTCCGGGCTGAAGGATCAGCTGGATCAAATCAACTTTCAACTCAAACACAGAAACACGAGGAGGGTAGTTGGTGTTGAATATTGATGTCCATTGTCCGACTCAGTCGGATCTCTTCGGTTCATCCGGATGAAACTCACAAACGACGACGACGTGAGAACCATGTTCTCTGTCTTTGGTCAGCACAATACTAGAGGATCGATCGAGTTGGCACTTCATTGGTTAGATCTGCTGAACAAATTCAAAAAAGTTTGATCTGGCCCAGGAAGTACGAAGAGATCAGGGCTCTGCTGGAGGGACCAGAGGAAGAAGTTAGTTTAGATGATCCGTGATAATGTGCTATATTTTAATTAATCGTGTGTTTTATGTTATTTTAATTATGTGTTAGTTATATATTGTTAAATTAAGTTGTTGCATTATGTTTTGAATAATATATATTATTTAAACTTTTTTTATGTTTTAATTTACGTCAAAGATGTTCATTTAAACGCTAAAATAATCCGAATTCAACTCAATTTTTTATAGTGTAAGTACAATCCGGATTATATAATCCGAACTGTCTCAGCATAGGATTCTTTTGTGAGGACCACATTTCACAGACAATTTTTGTGGTCCACAACATCCATAAACCCCTATAAATAAGTGTTTCCAGTTTTCACACACACACACACCAAATTAACCATGAAAATTTTTGTCATTGTGGCGAGGATCTTTGTCATGCTGCCGCAAAATAGATTGCTCTCTATGTGAAAAATAGATTGCTCTCTCTATGTGACAACGTGATGAAGATCTTCAGCATGCTTTCAAAAATACATAGATACTCCTTGCTGCCTCCTTGATAGATAGATACAAAGCTTCAGAACTTGATCTATAGATATGAGCATCAAGAGGTTTATATGAGTTAGATCTTGCTGCCTACCAGATGAATAAATCATTTGGCAAGATAGCATGATCTAACTCAATGAAATCCTCTTGAAACACCTTGCCCTTCTTCACTATATTGCAGATCTAACTCCAAAGAAGAGGTTCTTATGAACTCGATCATGTCGGCCTGCCGATCGTAACATGTCAGTTGGCCGGCAGGATCGAGTTCAAAAGCTCCTCTTCGAACACCTTCCCAAAAGATTCATCATTTATGTTATTATGGTTTTTTTAACTGTTTATTTGTCTTATGTTGTTTTTATTTATGTTATGCACATGTATTCTATTATTTTCCAAGCCATTTGCCACGAAAATGCTCCCAATATAGGGTGTGATGCAATTCGGATTTTATAATCCGGACAAACTTCATGCATTCCGAAATATAAAATTCGGAACCCCTCAGTTTATTTTGGACGGCGGCGTTTCACCAAAGGTTTGGACGGTTAGTGGGGTGTTTAATGATTTTTTGGACGGTTGGACTGTGGAAAACGTTTTTTATGTTACTTATGACCTATGACTGATTTAAGGCTATAAAAAGGCTTGGATCTTCAACAATTTTCTTCATTCTTCACTTCACCTCTGATGAGCAAAACCGCAAGTGTACGGTTTTGCCGAAGTAGTAAAAATAGAGTATCGTTCCAACAGGGAGTTGTTTAATTTGATTTACTTTTAGAAGATGATTAGAGAGTTTGATTGTAAAGTTTTGGGTTTTAAAGGTTTTAAAACAATAATAATAAAAAGC
>Ga0315915_1003868_pt1 | contig 18966 bp, 8 predicted proteins | sample MpolbnodulesMG_FD_207738 | JGI IMG/M metagenome (GOLD analysis project Ga0315915, IMG submission 207738) | Medicago polymorpha root nodule microbial communities from Los Angeles, California, United States - branched nodules | ecosystem: Host-associated > Plants > Roots > Nodule | place: USA...
AAGCCTTGCAAGAATGAATTGAAAGGAAAGATTCAATACAACTTTGTGATTTCTCACCAAAAATGGAAGAATCAAGACTTCTATCACTCTCACTCTATGAAGACCAAGCCCTATCTCTCTCTCTCTCAGTTTCTAAGTATATTTTTCTATCTGAATCAAAAGCCTCCTTTGAGAAATGATCAAGGGCTCTATTTATAAGATTTCCCATCTGCATCAACTCGCCTCGCGAGTTCTTCTTGCTTGCCATGGCGAGCAAAGCTTTCTTCCCCATTGGGTTTGTGCCACGTCATCCTAGGGAGGCAAAACCGCCCTTGCTCGCCTCCCAAGTGATTTCACTCGCCATGGCGAGTAAGTAACTCGCCATGGCGAGTTGGTGGCGAACTGGTGGCGAGCAAACATGCCTCTCTGCCTATTTTTTCCTTTGTTAGCTCGCCATGGCGAGCTGGACTGCTTGGGAGGCGAGTAAACATGTGGTTCTGCCTATTTTTGCCTTGTTGCACTCTGTTGCTTGTTTTCCATCTTTGCTCAGTGTCTTGAGTCATTTTCCTGCACAATTAGGTCAAGTAAGATAGATAAAGCGTGAATGGATAAAATTTAATTAACTCTCGACTTTTTCCTTGATAAATTGCAAAACAAGTTACAAAAAGTGCCATAAATCTTCATCAGAATTACTACTTCTTGGCACTTATCAGACCGCTTAAATAGTATCTACAATAGTATCTATGATACTTCAGTTTTATGTTGGTTGTTGAGAGTATAACACATAGCTCGTAATGGATGTCCTTGATATGATGCAATTATAAATGGAATTACAGTCCACTAGCAAGTATCTAACACATGATATTTCAGTTTTCTGTTGGTTGTTGAGGGTACGACACATAGCTCGTAATGATTGTCCTTGATATGATGCTCGAGTAGCAATAAACGTCGCAAGAAGGTTCTTGGGACCCTTTTAAAATTATGTCCTTGAATTGTGACCCTTTTAAAATTATTCCTGAAACTTAAATTAATTTTATATACTCAAGAAAGTTCTTGGTTCATATTAATCCAACAAGATTAGAGTATATAGTAATTGATTTATATAGGATCAGAATGTTCTGGAGAAGGACTATATAAGCAGAATGAGAAAAATGATGTCAAGCTGAAATGTAAAGTTACTTTAACAAGGACCAGAATGTTTTGGAGAATGATTAATATAAAAGCATAATGATAAAACAATATTATAAGCTGGTTTTAAACTTTAGTTAAATATCTTGGACCAGAATGTTCTGGAAGCAGTTGTATAATTAATAAAGTTATGATTAAATTAGGACCAGAGAACTCTGGATTAATTTGGTTGTGATTAATTAGGACTAGAATATTCTGGAGATTAATAAATATTAATATGAATGTGATAGTGTGTGTATATCGTGTAACTTAAATAAAAAGAGAAAGGGAAGAAGAATAACACAGGAGAATTATCCTGGTTCACCAAACCCGGCTACTTCTAGTCCCCACACTTTTAGTGAGATTATCCACTATAGTATTCTGCTAGTAGAAACTTCTGACTAGCACTATAAGGTCTTGATCACACCAGATCAGTCCGGAACAACTATATTATCAACCTCAGCAGACTTATACAATTCCTTGCTTTTGCACAAGAAACGTTGGAACTTTTCTATCTCAAACTATTAAGCCCAATAGACTTGAGACCTAGGTTACACTTTGTATGATGATTGGTGTTGTTTTGATCGTGATATCTCAACACATGAGACTTTTACAAATACAAACTCAAGAGATAATGATACTAAAAATATAGTGAGAGATTATGGAGTTTGCTTGTTTGTTAAAGATCTTGATAGAGAGAATGATTGCTTTTGCTTTGAGAGAGATAAATGCTTTGTATTTCAAATTCTTACTCTTAACCTTCAATGACCTCCTCTATTTATAGAAGCTGAAGACCCTTGGAAAGTAAGCCACAAAAGAGCTGCTGAGCGTTCCATTCAAATTTGAATATGCACTCCAAAGAAGCTTGGAGCGAAAGCATGCCGAGAACGTTCTCACCACTGCCCAGATTGTTCTCTTAGTTCCAGCCAATCTTGAGAGAATTAATTCACACGTGATTGCTTTGCTTTGATGAGCTGTGATCAAGCCTTGAGGAAACTTGTTGCCCACTTGTTGAACTTGGTTGATGTAATCTTGATGATGTCATGTAATCTTGATGACAAGGATTGATTCTTAGATATTTGTCCTCTTTGATATTCCTTAATGTGTCGAAACACATGGGGGCCCAAATGCTGATTTTATTCCTTTTGTATTTACATCACATGTACAACAGAGAATATATTTATTTGTATTTGATTCTTTGCCTTTTAATGCCTTATCAAGAATCTTGATTTCTTTCTTCTTTAAGTGAGACAAAAAGAATATTGTTTTGTTCTTGATCTTAATAATACATATCTTGACATTAACCCAAAAAACTCATATTTGTTCGTTGCTATATTTGATAAGCTTTTGTTATTTCTTGTGGGGCTAGAACGTTCTCTTACTTTGCCTAGAACATTCTCATGAAACATTTCTCAAAAAATACATTAGTAGATAACAATATAAATAAGAGAGAATATGTTTGTTATCTTTATTACATTAATAAAAAGATTTTGCTTTCAACATATGCAATTATAAATGGACTTGCAGTCCACTAGCAAGAAATGGACTTTGACTATCCTCTTACAGTTTTTTATGTGAAGGTTCTATCACCTCCATGTGCCCCAAGGACGAGTGCTAGTGCCGTTGAAACCTTAGAGATTTGACCCCGCGTGAGAGGGAAGATCCTCGTTGGACAACTGCAGTTTTTTTAAAGACATGTGCGTGTAGAGGCAAAAAACTCTGATGAGATGTAACAATTTATAATTATGGATAACATTTTCGTCTCGAAATAATCCGCTTACCTCTAATTGAGGATGGTGATGCCACGGGTTAACATAACCCCCCCTCAGTGGCCATGGCCACTACCAAGTATTTACCTTTGTTGGTGCTCTCTCTCGGGCCTCTCAAAAACCCCTCATGATCATGCTCGTTTTCAGTATTTATATTTCTTAGTTTCTTTTGTGTCAGCGACATGTACCTCTGTTGCATATCTCATCAATTTTTTGCTTTGGATAAGGGTTTCAATGACATCCTTAAGTTGACTTCAATCCTCCATTTTGTGTCCATTACTCATATGGAACCTACAATACTTGCTTTTACCTACCTCCGACTTTTCTTTTAATTGTTTGGGAAATTCTATTCCATCCCACTTGAACTCAACATTAAAAGAATCTTTGAATATGATCTCTCTTAAGGTATAGAGAGAAGTGTACTCAAAACATTTGCCCAAGAGTCATCGACCTTCTCGTCATTCGCCTTACTGATGGTCTCCACCTTGACGCTTGTCGATCTCGAACTTGTTTTCGCTCTTTTGTTTCTCATACTAGTACTATTTTTTCCTCATATTATGTGTAGTTTCTAGCCATGGCTAGTAGCCCGATTAAGGAAAGGTTGTCCTTGAGTCCAACTTTCAGGTGGAACTTGGATCCCTCTAACAAGTCATCCTCCAGCAAAACACTTCCATGTGTCATCAACTTCCATGACCAATACAATCTATTTCATAAATATGTCTAGGTAATCGTTGAGTGGTTCTCCTTTTTCACAATATATAGGTCATAAGGAGTTAGTTGACTTCAGTTACTTTCGAGATACAATGAAGTGTGTCATAAATTGGCTCTGCATTTATGACCAGAGTCAACGAAATGCCGATGCTGACTTTTAAACCACGCCATAATTTCCTTCTTCACAATGAGGATAACCAACTAATACTTTACTTCAACCAATAACCATAATCTTCTAACCATGTCCCTAGCTACAATTTTATTTCAAATACTCTTTCCGGTCACCATTATAATAAAAAAAGAGTTATGCTAAGAAACCCAAAAGTAGTATGTTTGCATTCGATTCAACAATATCTTAGACTTTTAAAAAGTTAAATTTAACATTTATTCAAAAAAAGAAGAAGTTAAATTTAACAGTATCTTAGACAATATTTATATTTTTATCATCTTAACCAATGCCCAATGACACTCTTTAGCATTTCCCATAAAAAAATCACATTAGATTCATTGAGCAACATACATATTTGTATTGTATTCAATAAATCTATTTTTTTTTTAAGATTGCTTTTTTGACATTCATTGTGTCTTAGTAACACAAGTAAATGACCAAAAAATCCAGCGGCAGTTAACTGCCGACATGTTTTTTAGTTATAAGCCAGCAATAGTTAACTATCGCTGGAAGTATTTTAGTCTTTTACTTGTGTTTTTAGGAAGTATTGAAAGTCAGAAAAACAATTGTTTTTTTTTTTTTTTTTTTACAATAATGATTTAATTTTTTTTTAATAGAATAAAAATTGATAGATGCTATAAAAAAGAAAAATGATAGAAACTAGAAAACATAGAAGCCATCAACATATAATCACAGCATAGTAAGTAACAAGACAGGATCATCATCATCGACAATTAGTAGTAAGTTAGTATAATTAGTATGCCAATTTCACCAGCAGCTGTGATTATCCCATTGGGTATTCTCTTCTTCGCTTCTGGTCTCATCGTTAACCTCATTCAGGTCAGTTCTTTCTCTTTTCATTTTACCGAAACCATCATCATAAAAATTCATTTTTTAGATTCAGATTTGATGTGATTATTGTGTGTTTCAGGCAACATGCTTTGTGATTTTGAGACCCTTTTCAAAGAATTTGTACAGACGGATCAACAGGATGGTGGCAGAACTCCTTTGGCTCGAGCTTGTTTGGATTTTTGATTGGTGGGCTGGTGTCAAGGTTTTTTAATTTATATTCATTCTCTCTTAATTTTCGTTTTCATTTTCTACTTTACTGTAGCTCTAGCTTAGTGTGGATTCCAGTGAAGCACTATGAAACACTCATATGTCAACACAATTTAACGTAATCACATGTGCTGTTGTCATGCTGGTGTCTGACATGTGTCTATGTCAGACACCGCCAGACACACACCACTTTAATCAGAAGTGTCAGTGCTACATATGTGAATCACTGTTTACTTCTTTTCAACTTTGTTTCTATTTGTTATACATAGTGTGTGACTTAGTATTTCTACTTTTTTTTTAATTGGTGTTAACCCTCCGGTTCCAAAAGGAAGGGGCCCTGGTAATCCAGAGTTGGTAGGTGAGGTAAGTTTAGTCTGACCAATAATTGTTCCACCCATGTATCAAACTCGAGTTATCCCAAACGATTCCTCCATTCGTGGAACTTTTTTTTTTTTTGTTTTTTTTGAAAGCTCGGTATCCGATCCAAGGACCGAATTTTGTGGAACTATTAACCACTTGAGCTCAATCACTTGGTTAACATAGTATTTCTACTTTGCTCATTAGTTATGTTTCCTTGCTATCAATGTGTATTGAAAAATTAGTGATCTTTGGGCTTGATCTTCAGCTCTACCTTCTTCGTTTGAGGAGGGTGGGATTTTAATGGATTTAACGTAATGCGTGTTAAGAATCACACATTGGCTAAGATGAGAGTTGAACATAAGTTTATAAGCGGGAGCAGTCGTCACCTTACAAGACGGTTTTGTTATGATGAGTTAGGCCAAGGCCGGCCCAATCAAGTTGGAGGCCTTGTTCAAATATTAAAAATGGACCCTAATAAAAAAAAGCGTCATTTTTTAAAAATGAGTTATTCTCTATTTAAATTGTAAATATCATCAATAACATAAAAAATAATCCCCCTTTACTTAAACAATATAAATATTATACTATCAATGCACTTTTTTTAAAAAATTATTAAAGCAAGAGCCTTTGGATAAAATCGTTTTTGCATACCCAAGATCAGAAGATCATCAGGTTCAAAGTCTTGAAAAAACAATTTTAAACTTTTTAGGATAGTTTTCCAACCATTTGAATTTCAATTTTTTTGTTGGATCAAATTTGAGTTTATTTCACTCGAAATGTTAATTTTTGCAACGATATGTTATTTATATAACAAAAAAAAGAGCATAATAATAAGTGTGTATCATACTTGATTCATAGTTCCGGTGTACTGTGCAATTGTTTAACCACTCATTGTTGTTCTGTGCAGTGATATGTTAAAAATGGATACCGTAAATTAGTCACAAAATTAACATTCCTCTAATTATTAATTATGACAAACGTGTATACCATTATGATCAACAATTTTCTAGAGTTATTTGGGCTAACACTTTTGTGACTAATAATGGGCTTGACATAAATATCTACATTTCCATTTGTTGGTTTGTTTGTTTGTTTCTCTAAAGTTACGAGGCACTCACGTGTTGAGGCCCTGTGCTGTGGGCCTTGCTGCAGGCCCTGGTTAGGCCTAACCAAAATTTTAAGATGTGCGTGTGTGATGTGACTACTTACAACGGGCTATAGGTTATAGTTCCGACTGAATTCAATGAAATGATATGTGGAAATCTAGGCAGTTATGTTTTCCCTAAAATTTTAGTAGAGCTCAATGTCGTCAAATTTCCACCACGACGTTATAGTATGGCAGATTTTGTTCCCTATATGTCTTAAAACCTATTATATCTGCCACAGGCCACAACACCATGTTTATATGGTCGATGTTTGGCTGGCTGCCATAATCTACCATTCACCATTGATAACATTGGTAGGGAAATGAAGTCACTTGGTCCTGTTGTTTCTGGTGCTCAAAAGTCAGTCAAATGTCAAATTTGATGTTTGAATTGTATGATCTCGACCTCATCCAATTGTAATAAGGATGTTCTAGGTTTTTCCTCTATCAATTTGAGGAATATATCTGAGGAGAGGGATGAAGCATGCTATTTTTTATGATTATAGCAGCAAGAATGCCCAAAATTATAAATTATGAACATTTCGTTGGTTTAAAGTAGTCTTGGCTGAAGGCAATTATGCTTTTTTCTAACTATGCGACTCGATTGGTAAAAAAAAAAATATCGTGCGACTAAAAGACAATTGGAAAGATTAGGACTTTGTACTATAAACAGATGGTAATTGTTTAGGTAGCTATGACAATATAAATTGAAAGGAAATTCTATGCATTTAATATATCTTCTGTTGTTTAGTACGTTTGATAGACCTGCCTTATGTATTATGATGACGTCCAATCTTTTTAAATTTTAACTACTCTGAATCATGATGCAATGCGGAATATCTGATGTTACATAAGAAGGAATATTAATCTTTTGAAAGTACGGTTATATATGAATTTGATCCAATTCAATAGTATTTATTGTTCCACTTGGAGTAATCAAAGATTTCATTTGACATATTTTTGCTGCAGATCCAAGTATTCACAGATCCCGAAACCTTTCGTTTCATGGGTAAGTCTCTTGTGCTATGCAATCTGTCCTAGTTTTTTCCCCTCTTCTTTGTGCTTTGCTTATGCGGTTGTGTTTTGGAAAGGGTAAAAGGAGTATTCCTGGGGCCATTTTTCTTCACCAAAGTAATATGATTCTGTCTAGAATTTTCCAGGTACGGAGCATGCTCTTGTCATATCCAATCACAGAAGTGACATCGATTGGCTTGTTGGATGGATTTTAGCTCAGGTGATTATCTTATGTAGTATGACCTTTTTCACATCTTTAATGCAAGCAAACAAATACACTTTTAGCTTATTTCATTTGATATTTTGGTATCAAACTAGGACAAAAAGGAACTTATACATCTGTACATTTGTAATCTGATTTGTGGTTCAACTACTCTTGATTATCCAACATTATTGTGTTCAACAGCGTTCAGGATGCCTTGGTAGCACGCTAGCTGTGATGAAGAAATCATCTAAGTTTCTGCCGGTACGTTTCATATAATTTGAATTTTTGAAAAGAAAAGATAGAACGGTGTTTGTTATTCAGCCTGATGGTTTAAATCGATCAATTATGGGTTTCAAACATAATATAAACTGATACATATGATTAAGAAATTCAGGGATGTGTTGTATTCTGGATTGCTGATTGATGGGATGGTCTATTGGCTAGAGTTATCATGTGAAACAGCTTTCTCTTTTTTTTTTTTTTTTTGCATTCACTGTTTATGCTTAAAATATTTTGGAACATATGGTAGAGTCCATTAACTGAGCACTTAAACGCAAAACTGTCAACTTGTGTTGGGCTTGTGGTTATTTGGTCAATGACTCAAAAGTTCTATGTTGAAATGTCAGTGTTGAAATTTTCACATAACTGCCATATTTTCTTATGGGTTTATTGGCAGTGGTTTATTGATTGCGATGTGTTTCTTGCAAATAGTCACTCACTTGACAGGACTGGACATGTTTTTAAAGTTTAGATGGAGTTCAATATAGATTTAGACATGTATAATATGTGCTCTGATTTTTGTAAATAAATGAGTATTTCTGTATATTATACTTATTCTTACATGTTGCTTAATTAAAAATGTAACACCATCAACACTATTATATTACACTTATTTTCATGTGCCCGAAACTCCAATTATAAGCTTCTCTAATATTATTTTCAACCTATATTATTTTCAACCTAGTGTACTGCTATTACTGAGTGAAACTTACCCACTTGGAAGAAACGAACATTATAAGTTTTTCTATCACCTTAATCATGTTAATTTCTGCTTGTATACCTATCACAAGTAAAATATCAAAAACTTGATTTTCTGCTTATTATTTAATGTTGTTAAAGAGTCCCACATCGGATAAGAGATGGCCTGACAATATGTTTATAAGTGGGGGCCATCGTTACTTCAAAAGCCGGTTTTGTGGGGCTGTTTTAGGCCCAACCACAATTTCTAAGAAATGTCAATGTTGATCTATCTTCTAAGTTCCAATATGCAGGTCATTGGGTGGTCAATGTGGTTTTCTGAATATCTTTTCTTGGAGAGAAATTGGGCCAAGGATGAAAGGACATTAAAGGTATGGACTAACTATGGGTTACTCGAGCATAATTCATCTGTACACTGAATGCTCACAAGATATTCATATTTGTACATGTTATATTAATATTAATGTATGTGCAGTCAGGCCTACAGCAACTGAGGGATTTCCCTCTTCCCTTTTGGCTAGCTCTCTTTGTAGAAGGAACTCGCTTTACACAGGTCAAACTATTAGCCGCTCAGGAATATGCAACCTCAACTGGATTGCCCGTTCCTAGAAACGTTTTGATTCCAAGAACTAAGGTGAAATTTAAATAACCTCTATCTTTTCTTTGTTTGTCTTTTTCCTTCCCCTGCTTTTCTTCCACTTTTTGAATTTGAAGCTATTCTACGTGAATTTTAAGCTATTTAGCACATTTTTGGCAGGTTTTTTCTATTCATTCTATGAAATTATATTACTGTGTTACTCCCTGTAATTAGGATTATACCCCTCTATTGGAGAGAAAATAACCGAAGTCCTACATTGGATAAAGCTTGGGAGTTGGGAATCCTTACTTTACAACCCTGTTTTATGGGATTGAGTTAGGTTGGCTCAAAATCTTAGATGGTATTGGAGCTTATGTTAGACCATCTTAGCCTGCGCATACCTTAGACCATTGTTGGTTTCGGGGGGTTGAGGCAATATCAAAAACTAAGAATATCAATTTTGATTTGTCAATACACTTGTGGTAGTTAAAATCATGAGCCAGCGCGTAGCAACCTACGATTCTGTGATCTTGGTACCCTTCCCCAATCCATGTTACAAACCCCTGATTCACAATCTTGTGACCCTTCTTGATCCTGCGTATGATCTCGACTCTGACTAACTTGAATGCATGGATAGTTTCTCACTTTGTTGATTCAGACTGGTGATCTTGTGGATAACAGTAACACCTCCGCCAACTGTATTCTAGGTTAATATGGACATTAGATCACTGATTTATGCAGCATTTTTGGACCTTCAAAATTTTGATTTTCTTGTCACCTGTAAGCAGACATGAGTTACTTAAATTCCCCATCCTACTCTAGTTCATCTATGTGGAATATGCTTTGACAGTTTTTTCATCAATTGGGAAGATACTTTATCCTCCTCAAAGCTTACTTTAACTCTTTTTTATCTTAAAATTACTTTTTTTTTTGTTTGCTTCAGTATGCAAGTACAACAGATTTTGTTTGAGTTTCCAGTTTACCCCCCAATAAATTACAAAATATTTCTTGACTTTATGTATATGTTTTGCTGTCTTACTCTGGCTCTTTATTCTTCCAAGTTTACATGAGCAACACAGTGTATCTTACTGATATAACCTATACACAGTCCAAGCCATTACATTTGGTTTCCTTGTCCTTTTCTGTTATTTGCTTTGAAAAATTTACTGAATTGTGTTGCTTTCAGGGGTTTGTTTCTGCAGTAAGTCATATGCGCTCATTTGTTCCAGCCATTTATGACGTAACAGTGGCAATTCCCAAGACTTCACCCCCTCCTACAATGCTAAGACTCTTCACAGGGCAACCTTCGGTGGTGAGTTTTGTTTTAATAAGAAAACTGCATCTACAGTCTTCAGTTTTTTCTTAACCACAGTATACAAAATGAAAATTTACTTCTTTTCTCTGTCAATCAATTATATGTTTTGAGTTTATTGACTTTTGCTTGCTGAATCTGTTGATGTGTGGGGAATTTAACTGAAGAAATTAATTTTGACATGCTGACAAATAGGAATTACGAGTGAAATAGTACTCTCGATTTATGAATTCTCACGTGTACTAGTGAATGTATCTCATTGTGAACTGAGGTGGAAGGCCCGGTTTGAATTAGCTTCTTAGTCATGGGAATTTCTCAACTTAGATAAGTATTTGATTCCTAACTTACAATAGGTGTTTATGGAGAAGTTAGATGAGAAAGCTTCTAAAAAAGTTTAGGCTTGATAAGTTAATTTCAACTTACCGAAAACTATCAATTAGAAAACTGATTGTAAGACTATTTCAATTTTTCTTTTCCGATAAGTATTTGTGGAAGATTTTATCCAAACTAACTCTAAGTGCACCTGTTTTGGGAAAAGGGAAGTCATGAAAAGAGCACATCAAAATTCAGAAGTGTAATGCAAGTGGATAGTTTTGATTTTATTTTTTGTTTTCCTAATTGTATATTTGTATGCTATTTCCCTAATAATTTATTCTAAATATGTAGTATAGAATTTAATTTACAGCTTCATTTCTTGATTTTCTTTTCTTTTCTACCATTTTTTTGGCATGGTCATATGGGACAACAGCAGATACTTTTAGAAAAATGAATCAAATAGAAGATTGTCTGATTGAAACAAGAAAAAAATGATCAAAGAAAAACTACAGAAGAAATTATTAAGAAACTCCTTTTTCTTTTTTGGTTTTTGATATAGTCCAAAAGGGTTGATTGATCCGGATGAGTCTTGGTTGTTTTGAAACTTTTTGTGTGATACATGATCATCTTGTTCTACATATAAATTTGATGTCTTGAAGATTTAAATAGGCTTATTGGGGGACTTTAGAGGAACTGTTGTTATTTGTGGAAAAAGAAGAGATGTGACTTTGGCAATTTGGTGCATGTTTTTACTTTGAGAATGATGGAGCTGTTTAGGAGCATTGTTTTCTATATAGCCACTTGGAATCTTTGCAAGAGGATTTCTTGCCTTTCTTACATTTTTAAGAACTATTTTTCTTCTTAAAATGTCATGTTTGATAAAACATTTACTATATGAATCCTAGGTTCATGTGCATATTAAACGGCATTTGATGAAGGATTTGCCAGAAGCAGAGGAAGCTGTTGCTCAATGGTGTAGAGACATATTTGTGGCTAAGGTTTGTACCAATTGAACCTTTCTATTAACAGGTTCATTTTTTTTTGCTTGTTTACACAAACCAAGAAAACTGATAAATTTTGTTACTTTTGATGAAAGTATGTCTTTTTCTTTAATACCCTTAAATATATATTATCTAATTTCACTTATTTTTCTCTTTGCAATAAATACTTACACTATTATTGACAAAACAATAGTCAATGTTTCACTAAACTTTGAAAACAAGTGAGTAGGAACAATTTTTCCCTACAAAAGCGACATGTTAAAAGGAATGGAAGGAGTATTATCTTTGCTTTCCTTTTTTCTCACAGGGTACTCGTGTCTCGGTTATTTTGATTCAATCTTCCTAGTTTTTAGTAAGAACTGATTTGACACACTTCTTTACACACCATGTAATGTCTATTTGCAAGAACGTCTTCGTTGATTTTGTCACATCTATGTCTATAACTTCTTGTGTTTCAATTGTTTTACAACTTTGCTCTTCTTTTCTCTCTCCCTTATTTCCTTGGGCATACCAGGATGCTTTGTTAGACAAACATACTGCTGATGACAAATTCAGTGATCACGAGCCACGGGATCTCGGTCGACCAATAAAGTCTCTTCTGGTAAGATATTTCGATTAGCCAACTATTCTCTAACGTAGTACACTACTTAAGGTTCATTAGTACAGCTCATAAAAATAGTGATTTTGATATACATTAATTTAGAGATTTTTTGAAAATTAGAAATAGTTGTGTTATTTTAGCATGAAGAAAATCACTTTTTTAATAAGAAAAATCAGCTACCGAAAATAATTTTCAAGATAAGCTATTGAAAACAACTTTTCATTTAATGCAGTTTTCTGTATTCATTTTAGATTCTCATTTCTTCAAAAGTCTGTAACAAACCAATGAAAACATTTAAAAGTGGTTAATGTGTTTTTTTAAATTGATTTTTTCACAATTTTTTTTTAACAAGCACATGTATATTGGTGATTATGGTCGAACTCCAGATTACTAGGGCCCTCTTCCCATTAGAACCGGAGGGTTAACACCAAAGTAACACATAATATTTGCATGATTAATGATCAACTTCATGTTGGGAACAAACAGGTTGTCGTGACATGGATTTGTGTAGTCATTGCGGGGACTGTTAAGTTGCTTCAATGGTCTTCACTACTATCCTCTTGGAAGGGTGTTGCATTTTCAGTATTTAGTTTGGCAATTGTCACCGCACTCATGCAATTCTTGATTAAGTTCTCACAATCTGAGCGTTCAAACCCTGCAAAGGTATCCCCTTCAAAGTCCAAAAGTAGAGAAGAATTGCAGGGTAGTGATGACAAACAAGAGTAGATCACACACATTTTAATTTGTATTTGATGTGTGGATCCTCTTGGTTATGAAATTCCAACACCTATGTATGCAATCTTGTATTATTATGCACACTTATCCATTCATTATTTTCAAACTAGGGTTAACATGTAAATACGATATAGGATAGGATGGCGTACAAAAATCTTTGCATTATTCTTGTCGGCACTTAAACATTAGAATGTTAATTTTGTGGTTATCTTAGGATCATCTTCAAAATGTCTTTTATATGCATGATATTCTCTGCTTTTGTATTATGTTCATGAGAAAAAATAGGTCTTATGAACAAGAACCAATTCCCAATCTTTATTCATCCACGAATTCCATAGCTCCGCCATGCTCGAATAAGGATGGGAGGGATCACAATCACTATTTGAAAGTTGGGCAACCAATTGAGAATCACAATGAATAAGGACCTTACAAAGACCTTTATCCCAACCAAAGAGCCATGATCAATCCTCGAAACACCGCCATCAATATTAGCCGAAATCCAGTTAGATTATGGGTGAAGAAGTTTTGTGGCAACTCCCAAATTTGCACCACCTTCTCACAATCCCTGGTTACAAATTGCATAGCGGACACAAACTAGAAGATGCACATTCTCTGATAGCTCTAGAATCATTAGTAGAAAGGCCATTTTTAAGAGTCTGTTGAAATTTGGGCCCTAACTCATCCTTACAAAACCGACTTGTAAGGTGAGGAGTGTCTCACCTTTATAAACTCTTCTCAAGAGTGCTATCTATCCGATGTGGGACTAAATCTACCCCCCTCAAAGCCAACACAATAAAGGTGTTGGAGGCTGCAATTAAGGCTAACCAAAGGTCGCAAATTAGGCGACTAGGGGCAGACCGCAATTAAGGCGGAATTTCCAACACACCCCCTCACGCTTCAGCCTGGCCCAATGGGCCTGAAGCGTGGATGATGCGGGAAGCCCGACGATAGGTCTACGATAGGCTCTGATACCATGTTGAAATTTGGGTCTAACTCATCCTTACAAAACCGGCTTGTAAGGTGAGGAGTATCTCCTCTTTATAAACTCTCCTCAAAGCCAACACAATAAAGGTGTTGGAGGCTGCATTCAAGGCGGAATTTCCAACAGAGTCTTCCACAAAAATATTTCGCCCTAGGTTGCCCCTCTCATTGCAAAATTGCATCATTTTCATGCAGGGACCTTTCAATAGATTATAAGCAGACGAGTAATAAACTGAACATAAGAGCTGAGTTTACAAATGAAGTTATCTTCCCCACCCTCATCTCTAGGAGGCATTACATTACTGATTTCACATAGCAACCATCCAGGTACATACTCCATCAAGAACATCACATCCCAAATTCCATCAATTAACACAGGCTTTTAGACACTTGTAAAGAATGAGCTCTGGAATTGGTTGTAAGGCATGATCATCAATGATATGGCCAAACGTTCATAACAAAGTTCATCTTGGGAATAATACCACTAACGGTGCTGTGTCAGTGTCGGATACCGACGCGTGTCCGACACCGGGACACACTTAATCCGTAGAACGCATGTGTTTCATAGGTCCATATTAATGGCTTGATTAATATGCGATGAGTGGTATTTGTCTTGGTGTTTATCTTATGTTTTATTAATGGTATTCTTGCCAATTATAGATTGAAACGAACTACAAACTGATCTTTGAGACAAATTGGTTTATTGACAAAGATTATGAAACATAAATTTCGAAAAATGAATTTAGATCTCATTCTCAAACGCTGGCTCAAAGAAAGAGAATATTCAAACACATACAACTTCATCAAGTTTCACCTACTAGGGGAGATGAATTATACAACTTTATCAATAACAGTAGAGGAAAACTATCATCTGAAAAAAAAGGCGTTTCAAATAAGTTTTTAATAGAAATCACAAACCTTTCTCGAGGCCTCTGGAAGAAATAAAAGGGGTTGATTGCGTGGAGAGATAACAAAGAAAGATATTCATACTAACTTGTCTTGAAATATGAAAAGTAAAATTTAATATACATACAAGCAGAGGATAATTTGTAATATTAATACACAAAACAGACACATTAATTACACTGACAACTTTTCTTAAGAAATGTGAAAAATGCAAAGGGAGCTTACATATAGGGACGGAAGGAGTATAAAAATCAATGGATTTAAGTGTCTATCTGGAAAGTTCTAATTGAAAAATGGGCATTATGGGCCTTATTGTTTTGAAGATTGCTTTTATTGTCCCTCAATGTCTCCCTAGCCCCTCAAAATTCCGGTTTTGCCCTTGCTAATATTTGTTCGAGAGATATGCCCAAAATCGTTTAGGAGTTAATCTCCCTTTCGGTGTGTTTCGGGAGTTATCTTTTGAAGAGATCATTTTATGTGTGAAACAATTGGTTGTATTTTAATTTTTCACTTTAACACTCGACCGTAATCTTCTCTAAAACCTTGTGATTTTTGGGCGATTCTTTCATTTCTTATTAGCCTCCTCAATTATTCGCACGCCCTTCTTATGGATTCTGAAATCCAAAAAACAAGAGGTTTGAAACGTATTGTATGCTTCCAAAATGCAGTAGAGTGTTTGAAAAGAGAATAAGGCACTCAAATACATAATTTAATAAGCCCAATTAGTTGATTCTGTTAGTTGAAGTGATTCACGACTTGTTTGTAATCAAAATAATTTCTCATTTTAAGCACTTTTATATTACTTTTATATTCATATTCTTGTCGTCCTCGTGAGCTTAACTCAGTCGTTAGGGACATTGCATAATATATGCAAGGTCCGGGGTTCAAACATCGACCACCACTAAAAAAGATTCATATTCTTGTCAAAAACTGTAACCAATTGACGAAAACTCTAAAAAGTGATTATTTTAAAAAAAAAGTTAGCAACCAACAAGGAGCTTACCATCGAACCCACTACTATAAATAGGGACCTCTCCCAGGTACAATCACCGTATTCATATTCTTGTCAAAAACGGTAACCAATTGACGAAAACTCTGAAAAGTGATTATTTTAAAAAAAAGTTAGCAACCAACAAGGAGCTTACCATCGGAACCACTACTAGAAATAGGGACCTCTCCCAGGTACAATCACCGCATTCATATTCTTGTCAAACACCAATTGATGAAAACTCTGAAAAGTGATTATTTTAAAAAAAAGTTAGCAACCAACAAGGAGCTTACCATCAGAATCACTACTATAAATAAGGACCTCTCCCAGGTACAATCACCGTACTTTTACTAGCTAAAGATGATTAATTGATTTTGATCACAAAAGAAAACTACTTGATTTTTTATATTTAAGTCGTGGTCGGTCATGGAGCTTTAAAGAAGGAATGGAATGTAGTTTATTTTATTGAGATTGAAGGACACAATTTCAAAGAAGAGGAGAAGAAAAGAGAGTGGGGTTTTCAAACAAGGTTCTTGTTTACTTGGAAGATGATTAGGTTACTTTGTGGTCAAATTTCCTATTTGACGGGGCAACTAAACTGTTAATTGGATCCATTAAATCGTGGACATTGGTTAATTACAAAAGATATGGTTCAGTTCTAAATAATTTTAAGATGGGTTAACTGAGTTTTTACAATTAGATAATCAGTTAGTTGACCAAAAACAAGACTAATAGATTACTTTGACAACAAAGTGATCTAATCAGTTAATATCATAAACCTAATCGATTATTTAGACAAGAAAATTATGTAATCGATTAATATAAGCTCATTGATCAATTATTTTGGTAGTAAATGTAATAGAACAGATGCAAATTGCACAATTTGAACAGTTTGATTTGGTTATTTTGAAATGATACAAAATTATGGACCATTATGCCAAACATCTATAAAATAGTACAATATTAAATTAAAAAAAAATGGAAGGTAGAAGTTTGACTATTCTTGTCTTCATGGGTGAGGTGGTGAGTCAATATGACTAAAATAAAGAAGACAATATAAAAACTTAGTATTATCATTATTTTATTTTTTCTTTTAACCATGATTAATTGGGTCACCGTCTCACTCATTAAGATGAGAAAGACCGTAAACTTCTACTTCTAACAATATTGTAAATTATCATTTCAAATAGTTTTCAAGTGTTAGTCTACGTGGACTACATATCAAATGACCCACATAGTATTTACCAAATAAAAGATGATAGGAATGTTAGACATGATGGTGTGGTAGCTTTTCTGCCACCAAAAAATAAAAAAGCCCCATTACTCCAGAGTGTCTTCTGCTACTGTTATAGTTCATCTCTAGAGTTAAAGTTTCACAATTAAGTATCTTGATAGAGCCTGGTTGAGGATAACAAGTGGACATTCCTACAACATACCCTTTCTCATTTCCTGCTTCCTTTCCATTTCCATATTTTGGGTTTGAATTACATATAACCTTCCCATCCTAACATTGATACAATCAGAATGATATGAGTTTCAAGAATGTAATTAATATTTTAATCTAAGTAATTACAACATATATATAGTCTAATTATAAAAGCTAAGTACTTTAATACAAAATAAGAAGATGCCTAAGATATAATTAGACTAGAAAAATGAAAATTTATAACTCCTTTTTAATTTTAAGGGACTCAATACTACAAATTTCTATGTATATATGCAATATGCTTAGAAGTAAAAAGTAGTATTGAAATATTAACAATGATTGCAATTATTTAATGTCACCTGTCCATATAAAGTTGATCCAAGTGAACCCGCATGCAAATGACCAACTCCATAGATGACATAACCTCCATTTTGCATTGGGAAGCTTGCACTCTTTACATCAACACAACCACTATCACTCACATTACTCTTGCTGCAAGGCTCAACTTCATATTCTATCTGCATGTAGCATAGAATCTATGTTACTCACACTTCAACAACTATTTTATATATAGGAGGCTGCTAACTTACTCCCAACTAAAAACTTGAAGCGTAAGTTAGCAATCCTATTTCCACTTGCTTTTTACTCATACATCTAACTATATCAAACCATATATTACAATGCGAGCACACAACATATGCATATATTATTTTGAGATTTCACTTACCTTGCAATCATGGTTCAGACTCATTCCTTTAGACTTATCCGATATCTTCAAAGTACCAGTCACATCAAATATATAAATCTTGGCAGGCACCATAAAGTTAATATCCCAATCGATCCACATAATCGTGTATTTCAAATATATCCTTTTTTTTGGCCCTAAAAACCCTTTCCTTAGCTTGCACTTAGTGTTATCATGACAACATTGCAAACCCCCTTTATAATTTAGATTCAAAGCCTTACCATTTTCATCTTTAGTAACATTATATAGGTCACATCTGCAATCAATGCATCCCATCCTATCTTCCACACCCCTTGTATCAATAACATGAATATTCATAAACCATTTCTCCACATAACCTTTTGGAATTTCAGTTGGATTACCAACTTCTATACCATAAGGGTCTGGAATATATGTATTTGTGCCTCTTGTTTCAGATCCAAGACCATAGTACTGTCCTAAAGTAGTCTGTCGGCAAAAGCCATCATTTCTTTTAATAATAATACCTGATTGGCTATTTTGTGTCACATTTTTAGGTTGGTGGTATCTAATAACAGCCTAGTGGTGTAGATTGAAGGTGAGAAAAACCACAAGAAGGGGGGTTGAATTGTGTTTTTGGAAACTTCTTCTTTTACGTTCTGAAGAACTGTTCTCAGGTTCAGAGTCTGAAGTAGTTCAAAGTCTGAGTGAGTTCAGAGTCTTTGTGCAGCGAATAAATGTAAAGAACAGAAGAAGAAAGAACACAAGCAATTATACAAGTTCCTTCCACAAACCGGAAGTAGTCCTGTCCCCCTTGCACTTCCAAGGAGAGTTCCACTAAAATGTAATCTCAAATTACAAGTTGC
>Ga0315915_1003872_pt1 | contig 18959 bp, 13 predicted proteins | sample MpolbnodulesMG_FD_207738 | JGI IMG/M metagenome (GOLD analysis project Ga0315915, IMG submission 207738) | Medicago polymorpha root nodule microbial communities from Los Angeles, California, United States - branched nodules | ecosystem: Host-associated > Plants > Roots > Nodule | place: USA...
AAATGATTTTAATTTAAAATGTTGTATTTATGATGTGTTAACTAAATACACACATGTCAGGCAAAAAAATAAATAAAAAATAAAATAAATACACAGTGGTGTGCCACGTCAGCAAGTGGCGTGTGTCAGTTGGGGCCAGGGGTGTTTTCGAAAGAATCTTCATATTTCAGGGACAGAATCTAAACTATTTTTTTTACAGTGGGTAAACCGGAACATGCCCAAATTAGAGGGGGTAAAAACGTATTAACCCTGTATTCATATAACAATTCAATCTCACTTCTAGAACGGTTTGATAACTTTCATAATTTAGAAAAGAAAAACAAGTTCTCACCTCCCTCCAAAATCTAACAAAGTAACAACTAACTGATTCTTACTTAACCTATTTTGAGTTGACCTAGTGTTTGACTTGAGATCTTGGAGTTTGCTCTCTCAAAGTTTGTTCGATTCCCCTGGGGCTAATTTCAATGGGCAAATTCATGGTTTTAAATGGTGTCCTTGCAAATGAATGGTAGGATTGGTCCCCTTAGATTAATCACTTCTTCAACTGAGTATTAAAATAAAATAAAAACTAATTCTTACCTTCCGTGGGAGACAAACCTGTGACCCCCAGGATTAAGTACAAATAGTTGACTCACTCACTCACACTATCAATTGAGTTGGTTTTATGTGATTCGTTGGTTTTCCCCCAAACAAACAAAAAATGAATGAGTTTGTAATAATCTCAGCCACTTGGTCGAAAAAAGCTTTAGCTAATCTTCTTCAATCAAATTTTTCAGTTTAACAGGCCAAGAAAATTACTTCATTTCTAGCTTCATCAGGTGCATCTTGTCTCTTCTCTATCTTAGTTTTTCAATCCAGCTCATTAATATTGCTCTTTTTTACTTTTCATTTCTTCTTGAATTTTGCTTCAAAAGGTTTTTGTTATTTTGGGATTTTGAACAAAATATATTAATATGTTACTGCTTTTAATCTTTTTGTTTTGATAACGTTGTTGAACATAAAAACATGGTCATATGTATTATCCAAAAGAATGTTTTTTTTTGTTAAAAAATAATAATAGCATAAGTTGCCTTTTCACAGCAGGAGCCTCATTTCTTGTGTTACAAGAGTATATATTTTGCTAATCTTGTCAAAATTCATCGTCTTCTTGTGGAAGGTTTTAGAATCTTTGGTCAATATGAAATTTTTGTTTCCTGAGCATTATTATGTTATTCAAAAGTTTGAATTGGTAACTAATGACGATCCAGCTAGTATCTGCAGTGTTGTGGTCAAATGCTGCCTCTGCGGTGTCATTCATAGCCGTGTCGCAGTGTTGTGTCTGAGATTGCAGTCACGGACCTTTCTTTAAAACCCTGACCAGATGGATCTGTATGTGTTATCTCTTCCAAAGACAGTGAGTCCATTATCTCTGGAACAATATGATTTTGTTTGCTATGCAAAGAAGGATCTTTGTCAGCCAGGTCGGTTAATGTTTGACCAAACCTAGCATTTAAATCTTAAATGATTGTTTGATATTGAATTCTCTTTACTTTACAAGTGAGATTATAGTTTATAGTTACTACATTCTGTATTTCAAAATTGTAGAGGTAGTTTATGGATCAAGCAGCGACAACTTTACTTCAATCTAAAATCCTGTGTTACATCGGTTTTCTTCGATTTCTAGATAAAGCCTAAAACACCCTCCAGTATTTTTAACATAAATAGAAAATTATGTTAAGAAAAACTAAAACATTCAATCATATTGACTTGGTCCGTTTCACCAATTCTTGCAGATAGCCTTTCAGAGTTGTGAACCGCGCTCAGATCTGCGACCCTTCTGTCTTTGTTCAATTAATTAATATCATGGCTGGTAGGGCATTTCTTTCGTTTGTATTTCAAGTCATTCATGAGAGGTTGTCTTCAAGTTATTTCAGAGACTACTTCAATGATGGGTTGGTGAAAATTTTCGAAATCACGTTGGATTCTATCAATGAAGTGCTTGATGATGCAGAGGTAAAGCAGTACCAAAACCTAGACGTGAAGAATTGGCTTGATGATCTCAAACACGAGGTATATGAAGTAGACCAACTACTGGATGTGATTGCTGCTGACGCACAACCAAAGGGCAATATACAACGCATTCTTTCACTTTTTATTAATCGAGGATTTGAGGCTAGGATTGAAGCATTGATACAGAAGGTAGAGTTTCTTGCAGAAAAAAAGGATAGATTGGGACTTCAAGCAAGTAATAAAGATGGAGTCACTCCGCGATATTGCCAAATGCATTTTGGATGGATGATGATTGTACCATATATGGTAGAGAGCATGAGAAAGAGGAAATAATTGAATTTTTACTATCAGACAGTGACAGTGATGCTGACAACTGGGTACCCATAATCAGTATAGTTGGTCTTATTGGGATAGGTAATACGACCCTTGCGCAACTTGTTTACAATGATCATAAGATGATGGAACATGTTGAACTTAAAGCTTGGGTCCATGATTCAGAATCTTATGATCTTGTTAGTCTCACCAAATCAATTCTCAGGTCATTTTGTTCTCCACCAAAAAGTAAAGACTTGGAAATACTCCAACGTCAATTGCAACTGTTGCTAATGGGTAAGAAATATTTGCTTGTTCTTGACTGTGTTTATAAAAGGAACGGAGAATTTTTGGAGCAGTTATTGTTTCCTTTTAACCATGGATCTTCTCAAGGCAAGATAATTGTGACAACGCATGACAAGGAAGTAGCATCAATCATGAGATCCACCCGACTACTTGATTTAAAGCAATTAGAAGAGAGTGGTTGTACGAGTTTATTTGTGAGCCAAGCTTTTCATGATAGGAATGCGAGTCAATATCCAAATCTTGAAATTATTGGCAAGAAAATAGTAGACAAGTGTGGAGGGTTGCCTTTAACTGTGACAGAAATGGGGAATCTCTTGCGTAGAAGATTCTCTAAATGTGAGTGGGTTAAGATAGTGGAGACTGATTTGCGGTGTTTAGCAGAGTTTGGCTTTAACATGATCCCGATACTGAGAATGAGTTACCTTAATCTCTCTTCCAATCTGAAGCATTGTTTTGCTTACTGTTCCATATTTCCCAAGGGCTATGAGTTTGAGAAGGGTGAACTAATCAAGCTTTGGATGACAGAAGGTTTGTTGAAGTGTTGCGGAAGAGACAAAAGTGAAGAAGAGTTGGGTAATGAATTATTCGATGATCTAGTGTCAATATCGTTTTTTCAACGATCAGTAATTATGCCACGATAGGCTGGTAAGCAATACTTCATCATGCATGATCTTGTCAATGATTTAGCAAAATCGGTGTCAGGAGAATTCCGCTTCCGAATAGAGGGTGATAACGTGCAAGATATCCCTAAAAGGACACGTCATATTTGGTGCTGCCTTGATTTGGAAGATGGTGCTAGAAAACTAAAGCAGATTCATAAAATTAAAGGACTACACAGTCTGATGGTAGAAGCACAAGGCTATGGTGACAGACGCTTTAAGATAGGCACTGATGTGCAGCATAATTTGTATTCAAGACTACAATATCTGCGGATGTTATCTTTCCATGGTTGCAGTATCTCAGAGCTAGCTGATGAGATAAGAAATTTAAAGCTTCTGCGCTATCTAGATCTTCCGTACACTGAGATTACAAGCTTACCGAATTCTGTTTGCATGATATATAATTTGCAGACACTCTTATTGGAAGAATGTTGGAAATTGACTGAGCTCCCTTTAGATTTTGGCAAACTCATCAACTTACGCGATCTTAATCTCAAAGGCACTCATATTAAGAAGATGCCAACAAAAATAGGAGGGTTAAGCAATCTTGAGATGCTGACTGATTTTGTTGTGGGGGAGAAGTGTGGATCTGATATTGTGCAGTTGGCGGAACTCAAGTATCTTCAAGGAATGCTCCGAATTTCAGGGTTGAAAAATGTCATTGATCCTGCAGATGCTCTGGCAGCAAATATGAAAGATAAGAAACATTTAGAAGAACTAAGTTTGTCATATGATGAATGGAGAGATATGAATCAGTCAGTAACTGAAGCACAAATCTTTATCTTGGAGGCTCTTCAACCAAATATAAATCTCATGAGGCTCACCATCAAAGACTATGGAGGCAGTAGCTTTCCATATTGGCTTGGGGATTATCATTTACCAAATTTAGTATCTCTTGAATTGTTGGGATGTAAACTCCGTTCCCAGTTGCCACCACTTGGGCAGTTCCCCTCTCTCAAGAATCTTTTTATTTCAGGCTGTGATGGAATAGAAATCATTGGTACAGAGTTCTACGGCTACAATTCATCAAATGTTTCATTTAAATCCCTTGAAACTTTGCGATTTGAGCACATGTCCGAATGGAAGGAATGGTTATGTCTTGAATGTTTCCCTTTGCTTCAAGAGCTTTGTATAAAACATTGTCCCAAGTTGAAAAGTTCCCTGCCTCAACACCTTCCTTCTTTGCAAAAATTGGAGATTATTGATTGCCAAGAGTTGGCGGCTTCAATTCCGATGGCTGCTAATATCAGTGAGCTAGAACTAAAGAGATGTGATGACAAATTGATAAATGAGTTGCCAGCTACCTTGAAAAGAGTCATCCTTTGTGGAACTCAGGTCATTCGATCCTCCATAGAGCAAATTTTATTTAACTGTGCCTTTCTTGAAGAGTTGGAAGTTGAAGACTTCTTTGGTCCAAATCTAGAATGGTCCTCTTTGGACATGTGTAGCTGTAATTCTCTTTGCGCTTTAACTATAACAGTTTGGCACACTTCCTCATTTCCTTTTACACTACACTTGTTCACCAATCTTCATTCTCTCGCGTTGTATGATTGTCCATGGCTGGAATCATTTTTTGGGAGGCAGTTGCCTTTCAACCTATGCAGCCTCCGAATAGAAATATGTCCTAACTTGACGGCCTCGAGAGAGGAGTGGGGTTTGTTCCAACTCAATTTCCTAAAACAATTATGTGTTAGTGATGATTTTAAAATCTTGGAGTCCTTTCCAGAGGAGAGTCTGCTGCCATCAACTATTAACTCTCTTGAGTTGATAAATTGTTCCAACCTAAGAATAATAAACTACAAGGGTCTTCTCCACCTCACTTCGCTTGAATATCTATATATTGAAGATTGCCCTTGTCTTGAGCGCTTGCCGGAGGAGGATCTACCCAGCTCCCTTTCTACTTTGTCCATTCATGACTGTCCATTACTTAAGAAATTGTACCAAAGGGAGCAAGGAGAGCGTTGGCATACAATTTGTCACATCCCTTCTGTGACAATTTCCTGATTTGAAGCTGAGATCAGATGTTATTGTATCCAAGTGCACCACATTCAACAATCTGTTTATTTTAGTCAAACATTAGTGAATTTTCTCTCAAATAGTAAAGTAATGCACAAGATACTATGTTTTAGCCTTTTAGGCTTAACAGTGCATGGTGTTTGTGATATCCTGATATATTTTGCAATACTGTTTCTGACAGCTTACATGTGACCTGAAACCATGCTCTTGGTGCCATCCATTCTCATTCGTGACCAGATGAATGGCACGACCGCTGCTCTTACACATAACCAGAAGGATGTCGCAGTTGTCTGTTTGTTCCACTTCCACAAAACGCATGCATGGTTTAATTGTAGGCGCCATATTTGGATATGGGTTCACTGCTGAGGCTTGATGCGTTTGTAATTCTTTTTAATATAAATTCACCATATAATCCCATCTTTGTTATTCTTGTGACTTTGTTTCCCATTTTTGGGGTCTCTTTAATATTCTTGTCACTTTGTGATTTCAGGGGCCCATAAAACATGAGACTCAAGATAAGAGTAGAAAATGCAGCTGAAGAAAAAAAATAATTGCAACAACATCTCTTGTCTTGACATGCAAGTTTTCAAAATCGACATCTTTGAGTTTGCTAACTATTGGATTAAACAATAAAAGAAAATCCAATTTCCTGCTTCAGCTCTCAAATGAAGGCTCATCTGGTTCAGTACCTATTTCTTTTAATGAATTTTTGTAATTTTCATTTGGCTGGGAATAATGTAGATCAATTATGTGAACCACCTTTTCACAATCCATAGATTCAACATAATTTGGTTCAGGTTACACTTTAAAATAGTCTTGTCTATTCAGAAGTATTTCAATATTAATGTGTAAATTATATACCCTTGGAATTCTATATCTTATGTTTGTTTATTTCTTTTACAAGTCTTTCTTTCTATATCAATATAGTAATGATTACATCATAACTAATATGTAATTTTCTGTTAGAAGTTGAATGATGAGTGTATTGGATTGAGATTTTAAAAGACTGTTTTGGAAAAAAGAATCTTAAAGATTTTAAAAGATTTTGTGTGATTGTATTGATTTTGATGGATTTTAAAAGACTTTTATTTAAAGGACTTTTTACAATCAAGATTTTTAATCAGGATTTTAATGGATTTATAACATAAACTTTTAAAATTTCAAAGGATTTTATGAGATTTTAAGATTGAAAGGATTGTATAATTCTTAAGAAAAATTCAATATTACAAGAGTGAATGAGAAAATTATCAAATTGTAATATGGTTAACAACAAAATAACATAACATTGCCTTCCTTGTTAATGTATGGTAAAATAATAACAACAAAAAATATCTGCTAAAAAAGCCCAAATAATCATAATAAATTAGAAAAGCAAATTGATTTGAAAAAACTTTACACTTATGAATCTGTAGTATTAATAGTGAAATGAAATACAATTAGTATGAAATACGTATTAGTAAGTAACGTGCACAACAACATATTTTCTTGACTGGAACAAGAACAACAATGAGAAGCAATAATATAAAAACTTACAACTGTATTGTGAATAAGGAGTAATTACGATGAAGGAATAATAAGAAGAGGCTATGAGTGCGGAAAGAGAAAACAAAAATATTGATGTCGTCTCAAGGTTTTTTGTGAGATTGTTGAATGAGCATATCATGTGTATTTTTAACTAAAAAGTCTCACAAAATCCATTATTCAAAAGAATCCATTAAAATCTATAGACTTTTGAATATCAATAAACAATTCATAAGTCATGAGAAATCTCAATTGAATACCAACAGATTTTGTTGCCTTAAAAAAAAGTCATGATTGTCTTAATTGAATACCACAAGATTTATTTACATTTTATAAAAGTTTGATCGAATACCACTAGATATTTTTATTATAAAAAAATCTTTTAAAAAAATTCTCAATTCAATACACGCCCCTTATGGAGAGGATGAGGTTCACAGGTAGCCAAGTAACATCATTCTGTCTTTCTTTTTAGGGATTTAGAAACACCAACTTTTAGGCTACAAATGTTCCACTGCCGCACTGTGTGTGGTATTCAACGTGTGCATGCGTCTGTGTATGGTAGCGGCCTAGCAGGGATCAAAACTCATCATCATCCACACTTGCATCACATGTAGAGATCATTGATGTTGATAAAATACTAATACCACATTTCTCATGAATCATGTTTTTGTAACATAACTCCGTTTTCCACAATATTTTTGTCAATCAACTGCTGTTTCGAAGCTCCGAAGAGTTATTGTGGTTTGATGATTTTGACTCAGGTAAGGAAAATTATTCATCTTTCCTGATAATTTTATTTTTCTAGAACATCTCTCGTTTCCAACCTCTAGGGTTATAAGTTTGAAGACTTCCTGCTTTTTTTGGTGGTGGCGGGGGTACGAACCCCAGACCTTACATATTTTATGTATTGTCCTACCAACTGACCGAAGACTTCCCTACTAATATTGATGATTTGTTTTCTCATATTTGCATTGCCTTCTAAAAAGAAAAAAAAATGTTACTTTAATATTGTTAGCCAATCAAAAGGTGAGTAATATTTGTTTTGAATTATGCAATCTTTGTAATTTCTCTTTCCTTACGAGGTTTTTTTTGATAAACAACTTAATTAAATGCTTATAGCATAAATGCTTATCATACAAGTGCTTATTTCTATAACAAAAGATTAAATAAAGTAAACCAAATCATTGAGCTCAAGTAGTTAATAACCTACATCAAAGGATGAATCGTACGGGAGAACTAGAGTTTGATTTCTGGGTGAAACAATTTTTTGCTTTGTTACCTCACATCATCAAGTTGTCATAAGTTGTTTTAATAAATTCTCCCAAACTATTTTCATATAAGCTATCTTGTAGAGCTTATGTAAATAAATTGGAAACAATTTATGGACATATAAGTTGTTTTGATAAACTCTCCCAAACAGTTTTATAATTACTCACGCGTTAGTAGATAAACTCAAATAACACAATACAAACAAAGAAATCAATTTTGCAAACTTACATGCTCCGAAAAAGAAATGACCATTGACTTAGTTGTGTCAATCTATAACCTAAGAAATCAATGTATGCAAGGAATGAGGTTCGAACTCTAGACTCTTCATTTATTCCCTTTAAAAAAGGTAAAAATCTCGTCACTAACTACTTGATATAATTGAGTTGTGTCATTAACTAGTTTCAAAACTTCATGAACCACAAAAATCTAAGATGTTGTTTTGAAAGAAAAACAAACATTAATGTTAACTATTAAGGTTAAAAAAAGGTGATTAAAATAGTATGTTTTTGTGTTTAATTAAATGATTAATAAGATAAATTTTATGTTAGAAAAACCTTTTCTATATCAAAAAAATTGAAAGAAAAAAATCACGGTTCATCATATGCAATGTCATAAGTTTATCAATTTAAATATGGAATAGTTAATTACAACATATTTTTAAAGAGGTTTGTTAGGATACACCCATTAGTTTTTATTAAGGTGTGTTTTAACAAAGATACAACTAAAAAGCTGTTAAATACACATTAAGGTGAATATTGTTAAACACTCATTCTAAAAAAACAAGAGGGTGTATGTTAGCAACTCCTATAGACATTTGCTAGAATACACCCACTTATTTTTTAGAAAGTATGTTTTAATAAGTTATAACTAAAATGTAGTCAAATACACTCTAAGGTGTAGCTTGCTAAGACACTCCCACATAAAAACTAAGGTGTGTTCTAGCAATTCTCATTCTTAAAATAATCAAGTTTAATTCTTAAAGTGAAACAATTATTCATCATATTAAACTTCTCTTACCGTCAAACTCGGGATTTTGAAATGTGAGGGTTAATGCAAGAAAAAATATTAAAAAATGTGCAAGTGGATAGTTGAGAAACAGAAAACAATAAACAAGTAATAAATTAATAAAAAAAGTATTGTTAATGAGTGTCCCTGGAACACTCTTTAATCATCCCAAATTTAGTAATTATACTTTTGAAAAATTAACTATTATAATTTTCAATACATTCAATACACAACTTTTTATTAAAAACTAATCTTAAAGGGTTTAAAAAGTGTCCCGGAATTAACATTTTCCATAAAAAAAAAAAAATAAACTTGATGATATGGTAGGTGGGGGACTTTTGTTGCGTTGACGCGCGAAACAGAGTCTCATATCATATGATTTCATTTTTATACTTCTCTTTTCTACAAGTACAACCTCTTCTTCCTCCTAATTCATTCATTCTATATTCTCAGTCTCAGCTGAAACAACACGCTCAGGTAATTTTCTCTATCTTTTAACTCTTCTTTCTACTATTTTCCTGGTAGCCACATATATTCTGTAATCGTTATCTTTTTACTTTTCTAATATTTCCTAATTTCTACTTTTCAACTCATTTTTTTTCTTCTTTCAAGTAGCTTAGTGATTAGATTTACACACTATATATTGAGAAGTACGGAATCATAGTTCTGAACTCCGACCCTTGGATATCAATGGTCTAAGCTCTTCCCTGTCAAAATATATAGATGACTATTTTCTTAAGTATAATAATAAATAGAAAACTAACTAACTCAACACTGATATTTCCCAAATTGATTGGATAACTAACTATTTTAACTTAATTTATGAATTCAATAAGCGAAATTTGTACTTGAGCTCATTAAATTAATGAATTAAACTCAAACTATGTATTTTTTTTCAATGCTAGAGCTATGTATGTTTTTTTAGTCAAGTAGTTTGATTGTTAAAATTTCACCTTGAAGTGAATAAGTGGAGAATCTGGGGTTTGAACCCCGACTCATACATATTGCAATGCATTATCTCTATCAACTAAGCTAGGTATGGTTTTATTAGTTTGATTTATGAAGAAAAAAATCAGTATTTCCATTATTTTTAGTTACCACTAATTTCTTATTCCTTTTCTTTACAAATGATAAACTTCAAAATTGTTTTAAAAGAATTTCATAAACTTTCCGTTTTTTTAGTCAAACTCAAAGTTTCAAACAAAATATTGTGCATTTTGATTCACAACAATGATATTCCGCAATTAACACTCATTTAACATATCACAAACATATCACATTTATCACATACTTTTTATATTTCTATATCTCAAGGTGCATACATCTATATAGGATGTCCACCAAACGTTTTCCTTTGATGAAATCTAAAGTACTATTCTTGCAATTTACAGCAACAGTGTTGACTTCATGGATTCGATGTCATCTTCATCATCATCCTTCAATTTGATTTCACAACAATGGATCTACGACGTGTTCATAAATTTCAGAGGGGAAGACACGCGTAAGAGCTTGGTTTCTCATCTATATGCAGCTCTCTCAAACGCGGGAATCAACACTTTCCTTGACGATGAAAAGCTTAAAAAGGGATGGGAAGTAGAACCAGAACTATTGCGAGCTATACAAGGGTCTCAAATATGTTTAGTTATTTTCTCAGAACACTACACAGAATCTAGTTGGTGTCTTGTTGAACTGGTGAAAATCATGGAACACCGTAAAACTAATAATAACGGTCCAGTGGTTATCCCCATATTTTACCATGTTGACCCATCTGTCGTTCGTCGCCAGGGGGGTGATTTTGGAAAAGCTTTGGAAGCTATTACCAAAAGAATTCATCCACCAAAAGAGAGGCAAGAACTTTTGCGGACATGGAAGCGTGCTCTTACCCAAGCTGCAAATATTTCCGGATGGGATTCCAGCATTTTCAGGTATAAAATCAATGAAAACCATTTAATTTGGTCAAATACGATAAGTAGTCCTTAAGCTATTATTAATGCATCAAATTAGTCCGTTGGTTGGTTTAAAAACATGATAGAGAATGATAATTTAGGGACCAACTTGATGGAATAAATATAGTTTAAGGACTATTTATTATGTTTCTATAGTTCAAAATTTCAGAGATCAAACTGAAGAGAGGGTAATAGTTTAGGGACCAAATTGATAGTTTATTCATAATCAATCATTTCTTGTGGTTTTTTGCTTCTTTTTATCATTTTTAGCCCTTTCATTCTATCTGTTTTATAATCATAGTTATTTAATTGAACTTGAAGGAGTGAAAGTGAACTAGTGAATAAAATTGTTGATGAAGTTTTGAGAAAGCTGGAAAACACATTCTTGCCTACAACAGAATTTCCAGTTGGATTAGAGTCCCGTGTGGACCAAGTGATTTTGTCGATTGAAAATCAATCAAGCAAAGTTTCTATGGTAGGGATTTGGGGAATGGGCGGGTTGGGTAAAACTACCACAGCCAAAGGCATCTACAATAAAATTCATCGCAAATTTGTGCATAGAAGCTTCATTGAGAATATTAGACAAACTTGCGAATCAGATAAAGGGTATATTCGTTTACAACAACAACTTCTTTCAGATCTCTTCAAAACAAAGGAGAAGATACACAACATTGCATCAGGGACAATTACAATCAACAAAAGACTCTCTGCAAAAAAGGTTCTCATTGTACTTGATGATGTGACCAAAGTACAGCAGGTAAAAGCCCTATGTGGAAATTATAAATGTTTAGGTTTGGGAAGTGTACTAATTGTTACAACCAGAGATGCACACGTGCTTAAGTCACTTGAAGTTGATTGTGTCTGTACAGCGAAAGAAATGGATGAAAATGAGTCCCTTGAGCTTTTCAGTTGGCATGCTTTTAGAAATGCGACCCCAAGAGCAAACTTCAGTGATCTCTCAAGAAATGTAGTTAATTACTGCGGAGGATTACCCCTGGCTGTTGAAGTCCTCGGATCTTACTTATTTGAAAGGACAAAAGAAGAATGGAAAAGTGTGCTATCAAAGTTAGAAAAAATTCCCCATGAAGAAGTGCAAGAGAAATTAAAAATAAGCTATGATGGTTTGACAGATGACACGAAAAAGGCTATATTTCTTGACATATGTTGTTTCTTTATCGGCAAGGACAAAGACTATGTTACCGAGATACTAAATGGTTGTGGACTTTTTGCTGGTATAGGAATAGCTGTCCTCATAGAAAGGAGCCTTCTAAAAGTTGAAAAGAATAACAAGCTTGGAATGCATGATTTAATAAGAGACATGGGAAGAGAAATTGTTCGTGGAAGTTCAACAAACGATCCAGGGGACCGCAGTCGGTTGTGGTTTCACGAGGATGCACATAGTGTTTTGACAAAGAATACGGTAAGAACTGACTCTATACAGTTGAAACTTTTGATTATCTTGCATAAAATTGTTTTCCTTTTGATGTTGATTACAAGTGTACTTGGGCCGCACCTCTTCTGTTTTATTATCATTTTCTAACACGTAAACTGTTGAGATTTGTACAAGATTTGTTTCCTTTTATTATGTAAATATCCCTAGAGATTGGGATTTGATTGTAATTTCAAGGCTAATGAGGTTTCTCTCAATCAATTTAAACCATTTCATTCAACTCAAACCAAAAACATTTTCCCTTCTTTTCTTAGCCTTTTTCCTTCCCATGCAGGGAACACAAAAAGTTGAGGGATTGATTTTGAACTTGCAAAGTAAAGGCAGAGATAGCTTCAGTACCAATGTTTTCCAACTGATGCAGAACATGAGACTTTTGCAACTTGATTGTGTTGACCTCACTGGAGATTTTGGACATCTTTCCAAACAACTGAGATGGGTCAATTGGCAACGATCTACCTTGAGCTGTATACCGAATGACTTTTATCAAGGAAATCTAGTTGTTTTAGAATTGAAATTTAGCAATGTTAAACAAGTTTGGAAGGAAACCAAGGTATGATAACATTTTATTATAAAACTCAAGTTCTCTTGTTACGTTTTCGTTTAGCCTTTTCCTCTCTAATTTTTCTTTTAAACAATTATTTTCTCGCAGTTGTTGGACAAGCTAAAAATACTCAATCTCAGTCATTCCAAGTACTTGAAAAGCACTCCTGACTTTTCAAAATTACCGAATCTAGAAAAGCTCATTATGAAGGATTGTCCAAGTTTGTCCGAAATACACCCGTCCATTGGAGTTCTCAAGAAGCTTCTTCTGATAAATTTGAAGGACTGTACAAGTCTTGGCAATCTACCTAGGGAGATCTATCAGCTGATATCTGTGAAAACTCTCATCATTTTTGGTTGTTCAAAGATTGACAAATTGGAAGAAGATATAGTGCAAATGAAATCCTTGACAACTCTAGTTGCAGCAAATACTGGCGTCAAACAAGCACCTTTTTCCATTGTTAGATCAAAAAGCATTGTGTATATATCCCTATGCGGATATGAAGGATTATCACGTGATGTTTTTCCTTCTCTCATTTGGTCTTGGATGTCACCAACAATGAATCCCTTGCCACATATACCCCTCACTTCCTTGGATGTAGAGAGTAATAATTTGGTTTTGGGTTATCAATCATCAATGCGCAGTAGTTGTTCAGAACATAGAAGTGTTAGGATAGAATGCCAATCGGTGATTCAACTAATTCAAAAATTAACAAGTTTTCTTGATGCTCTATATGGTGCAAATCTTACTGAATCGGAAACATCGCATGCATCAAAAATCTCGGATATTTCCTTGAAATCTCTTTCGATTACAATGGGAAGTTGCCACGTAGTCGCCGATGCTCTTGGCAAGAGCTTATCACAGGTTCCTCTTCTATCCTCTCACCTTTACTGATATCTACAATTGTTTAAGAGAAATGGAATGAATTTCTATTTTTCATTATTTTTCTTTATATGGTAAAAGTTTCTTGAAGATATAGATTTATTCAAATATCTATGAGATAAAGTATAATAAGTGCTAGGATCCAGCATGTGACATAGAAACTAAATCAATTTATTTTTCTTTAACTTCATATCTGTTACTTTTATTTGTTGGGTTTGGCTAACATGTGCAACATGGCACATGTTAAAACAGCTAAAAGTAGTAAGTTTTTATTGAAAAATAACAATTATTAATTAAAAAGTGATATATTAAATACAAAATGTACAAGTTCCAATGCAAAGTTACTATTTTAAACTTTTTAACATGTGCAAATTTGCACATGATAGAAAAACCCTTGTTTAATGTTCATATTTATTACATTTTTCTCTTCATTCTTTGAGCTTACTCATACACAGTACATATGTTTAACTTGAAAAGGGTAGTTGAATAATTCTTGAGGCTATGCAGGTTTAAGATTAAAATTATATTTGTGTTGAAGTGATCAATGTATTGGATCTTCTTATTATGAAGTACAAAGCATTATCAGTTTTGCAAAAGAAAAAATCCCTTAATTCTGCTTCCACACAATGATATGTATGGCGTATGACATATCAGTTTTGCAGCTATTATCAAAGCATAAATCTGTTCTTATATTTAACTGTTGATGGGTGTGTTACAAAACTATTGCCTGTTTTTATTAAAGCGGTAACCTTGTGTATATATTTTTCTGTGTAGTGAAGGTGCACTATTTTGACACTATAAATGGCACAAAATGACCATTTTCATAGCATAATTACATAAATAACAAAGCATATGTTCATGATACAGGGATTGACAACCAATGATTCTAGTGATTCTTTCCTTCTGGGTGACAATTATCCTTCTTGGTTAGCCTATACAAGTGAAGGACCTTCAGTACGATTTGAAGTGCCTGAGGATTGTGATGGTTGCTTGAAGGGAATAACTTTATATGTTGTTTATTCATCCACGTCTGAAAACATGGAAACTGAAAGTCTGATTAGTGTTTTGATCATTAATTACACAAAATTCACGCTCCATATATACAAGCGAGACACAGTAATGTCCTTTAACGATGAAGATTGGCAGAGTGTAATATCAAATTTAGCAGTTGGGGACAGTGTGGGGATTTTTGTAGCTTTTGGGCATGGATTGACTGTTAAGAAGACAGTTGTTTATCTAACATATGCCGAGTCAAGTGCTATGAAAATTGAGCAATCAAATACTGTGGAAGTTAAACCATCTAGTGAAGTGCAAACAGAGCCATTACCTGAACTGGAAGTGCAACCATCATCTAATGTGAAATGAGAGCCATCACCTGAAGAGGAAGTGCAGCTATCACCTGTTGTGAAGACGGAGCGATTACCTGAACCAGAAGTGCAACCATTATCTAATGTGAAAAGGGAGCCATCACTTGAAGATGAAGTGCAACTATCACTTGATGTGAAGATGGAGTCATCACCTATCATCAAGAATGTGCCATTACCAAAGAGAAATAAAAAAATATTTGTAAGGTTTTCAAAGAAATTGGGAGAATGTTTATGCTTGAATCGGGATAGAGGTCTCAAGAATTTTTAACTGTCCACACCTTTGTCCAAATTTTGAATTTCCATGTATGTGTTTTGTAATATTTTTATGGGAGGGAAAAATCCATATGAATGTACTGGCTGTGAATGAATTGGTCACTGGTCATAAGTAATTTTGAATTTCCTTGTTTGTCAACACTGTCACATTGAGTTACTTTGTTCATTTTATAATACAAGTGCTGTATGCATAATTCTTGTGCCATATTGGTCTCTCTTTTTTCATGTCAGATTTTATATTTATTAACGCCAACAATGTAGAATTAGACTTCATTTTTCATCTATGTAGGATCAAGTGCAGACTATATAGTCCTATATTCGCACACCTTTTTCTGTCTTTTTGCTCTCGTTGATGTTTTCACACCCACTTTAGCTTGAAATGTATTTCATTTATATGTTTTAAGAATATATCCGTCGAGAAAAAGATACGTTGAGGAACGAGAGAAAGAATCATACAGAAAGACGTTGGATGACTTGTACGATTCACATAAACTATATGCTCATAACATGTACGATTGTACCTTATGTAATATTTTCCAGTTGTCTCTATATTTGAATTTGAACTTCCAGAGGGAATATTTTAGAGGATAACACATTTGGTCTTCAGAGGATAAGCTTCCAAAATATTAGAGACTTGTTCTTCATTAAGAGTAATTCCAGATGATCATAGACTTAGTCTTAATATGATAAGCTTTTAGAGGATCAGAGGCTTGGTCTTCAGATGATAAGCTTTTAGAGGATCAAAGATTTGATTTTCATGTGATAAGCTTTTAGAGGATAGAGACTAGGTCTTCAGCGATCTTGCATCAGAGGATGACGAATAGTTGACTTTTGTGTAGCGTTGCCTAGAGGCAGAGCCTAAATGATTGTCTATAGAAAACAGGAATAGAGGATACTTTACTAGAAGCTGCTTTGTTAGATTGTGCTTGTGACAATTAAAATTCCCGACTATGCTTTACTTAACTTCGCTCAAGTACTTTGCTCTTGAGAACCAGTTACTTCAGCAACTGCCTCACCATTCTTCTTCATTGATTTCTCCAACTCACTAGTTTTCACTCCAAATGCATTTTTTTTTTCATTCTCCAAAATACCAACTCTCATTTTAAGCTCATCAAGACTCAAGAGCATTGCTATCATCCACCGATTTTTTCATCAACTTTCTCGGCTCACTAACTTCCAACTCCAATTCATTATCCTTTTTTCTTAGCTTTCCAATGGTGTCTCTATCAGATAAACTAGTTTTTTCCTTGACTTCCTTCAACAATTCTCTTTTTCCTCTTTCTCATAGTTCCTCTCTTTTTCTCAAATCTTCCTCAGCTTGAATTATCTTCCTCACTTGTTACTCCCATGTCAAGGGTGAGAATCTATTATTCCCATGGGAATAAGAAGTAACCACCAGGTCTGGGCCCAAGGATAAGGTGACTCACGCCATTGCTTTAGACCCCTGAATTTTGGACTTAGAATAAAGGTTTGACGGTAAACAAACCGTGTTTGGATTATACAATCCAAAATTCGCAATTGCTGAAATGAGAGAGATTCTGATTCCTGGTTATATATAAGCATATTTTGGATTGTATAATCCGAACACATCCAAACTGTGTTTGGATTATACAATCCAAAATTCCGTGGACATTTTTGTAAAAAAAATAGGGCACGCGAAAAATGGGTAGGGTGTTTAAAGTAATAGTCGACAAATTTGTGTGTGTATGTATTTATAGGGGTCTTGCTAACAAGTGCCCTAAGGGCATTTGTTAAGGATACAAAAATGGAAATAATTGATAAATTTGAAGTAGAAAAAGTTACTTTTTAACGTTTCAATGCATTGAATATTCCATTTACAAGACAAAATTTCTTCTTTAAACTTTTTAACAAGTGTCATAAGGGCACTTGTTAGTATTTCCATATCCACACACACACAAATGAATAAAGACCTCACAAAAAATGAATTATACAACTTTGTCATGAAGCAAAGATGGTAGGTGCGAGGTTTTATGATGCTTACAACATGGGTTCAACACTTCCCTATGCAGCTTACAAGTAGAAAAACATGAATATAAAAGTGGAATGAGGGACTTCCTAAGGGTATGTTGAATATTCTTGAGAATATAAAAGATGGACAAGAAGCAATCATAAGTGATGTGATATATATGTTCCATCTATGTCAAGCAAAGAATTACACCATGAAGCTAGAAAATAAGGAGTTGAAAGTCTTAGATGCAGAAACAAGGCTGATTTTGAAAGCACCTTTGTCTAACAACAAAAATTTCGAAATCATGATCAATATCCTTGATTATTAGTGCCTCGCTTCAACAAAAATTTCAAAATCATATCAATATTCTTGATCATTAGTGCCTCGCTTCAACAGCTACTAATGATCATAACTGGATTCGGCATCAAGGATATAACCATTTGAATTTCAAAAGCTTGAACCTGATGCATAAGAAGAAAATGGTGTTTGGTCTTCCTTAGATTAAGGTACTAAAGCAACTATGTGAAGAGTGTTGTGTAGCTAAGCAAGAAAGAAAGACATTCAACGATGACTTTCCTATGAAGTCCAAGCGAAAATGTACACTCAGATGTCTGTGGGCCATTTGAAGTGAAGTTACTTGGAGGTAACTGCCACTTTCTAACTCTCATCGACAAAATCACTATGTATATGTGGATTTATTTGATTGAAATAAAGAGTGATGTATTCACTTAGTTCATGAGATTTTTAGTTTCTAGTTCAAAAACAAGTTGAGTGCAACATTAATAAATTAAGAAAAGACAAAGGAGATGAATACATTTCCACTAAATTTCCTAAATTTTGTGAGAAAGTAGGTATTGATCATGAAGCTATAACTCCCTATACACCACAACATCATGATATTGCTGAGAGAAATTAAAGAACATAAGCATATCAAATATGGCTAAAAGCATGCTCAAAGCTAAGAATTTTCCAAACTAGAAAACTGATGCATAAGACACCATATGAAGCATGGACGAGCTTGAAATCTAGTGTTGGTCACTTTAGAACATTTGGTTTAATTTTCTTGAGACATGTCCCTGAGCAGTTAAGAATAAAATTGGATGATAAAATCCAAGCTATGATTCTCAAAGGTTATCACTCTACAAGTGCATAGTAGTTATACTCACCAAAAGAGAATAAGGTGGTTATAAGAAGAGATGTACAGTTTGATCAGAATAGAAGTTGAAAGTGGCATCATAATCCATATAGTTTAGTGCAAGAACTGGCATCAAAATAGAAGTTGAGAAAACAGGTTATGTAAGAACTGTATTTGAAGAAGAAGATCAACCTAGTGAGGTTTAAGATGATCAAAATGTAAGAAGATCAAAATGTAAGTGTTGTGAATTTGATGAAAAATCACACCAATAACAAACTTGATGTGTGGAGCAAGTGATAATTAAGCAACCAAAACAAAG
>Ga0315915_1003875_pt1 | contig 18952 bp, 7 predicted proteins | sample MpolbnodulesMG_FD_207738 | JGI IMG/M metagenome (GOLD analysis project Ga0315915, IMG submission 207738) | Medicago polymorpha root nodule microbial communities from Los Angeles, California, United States - branched nodules | ecosystem: Host-associated > Plants > Roots > Nodule | place: USA...
AAAGGGAATGAGAATTTTTAAGATTAAAATCTAACGGTTAAAGAGGATATGAATACAAAATGGAATACAATTGTATTTTGTGGTGGGGTACAATTGTGCTATTCATTTTAACAAAGTGGGATGCAACTTTACAGTACTTTGTCTTCAGTTTTTTCTTTTTTTTACGGTTCTTTTATTCTTTCTGAAAACTTTTTTTTTACGACTTGTGGCCTGTGGCTTTTACAGTACTTGCCTAGCCTACAGTACTTTCTTCTTTTAATCTAATGTTTTTTTTTACAGTACTTGCCTACAGTTCTTTTATTCTTTTATTCAATTTTATTAAGACATGTGGCTTTTATTTTAAATTATGAATATTTAAGGTATTTTAGTTTTTTTTTTGGTATTGTATAATATTTTAGTATTAAATATAGGGTCTTGTTAACGAGTGTCCTCTGGACACTCTTAAGGATTCCAAATTTAGCAATTATTCCTTCAAAAGGTCAATTATTACAATTTTCTATGCATTAAATACATAACTTTTCACAAAAAACTTACTATTTAAAGTGCTTAAAGAGTGTCCCAGGGACACTTGTTAGCATTTCCCTTAAATATATTAGTGTCCGTGTCACCGGAATAACGCCCGATACGCGCCCGCATCCTGCGCCGCATCAATTTTTAAGGTGGTCGCGCCGCTTTTCCGCTTTGACAACAGAGCTGACAACATAGGTAAGGAACTTTGGGAATTTCTTACAGACATCTCAAAGTTGCACTACGACATTAATATATGATTCTTTTAAAGGAGACTTAACCATATTATCTCAAACTCTCATAATGTTGTTAACTATCTCATTTGACTTCATCTCCTTGACTTCCTTATCTTTCCCATCCACTTTGACATCCTTAGGTTTAACTCTACAGTTTGTGATGCATTTGACTCTAATATTTTTTTCAGCATGAAAATGACAAGTAATACAATAGTTTTAGGGAAAACAATTGATATGGCATTCATCAAAGTGACATCTCTGTCTGTCACAATCATCTTCAACATATTGTCCGTTGAGATAAGAAGATCAAGCAACATCTCTGAGACTCTGGCATATCTAAGGAGCACAAGGTCTACATGAAGACCTCAATCTTAAGTTGAATTATATATTATTCTTGATAAATGATTAATGAGTCTCGTATAAAAAATTTGTCTGAGGTGATGGGTTGGAGAGATTGAATGCTAAGGTCTTGTTAGTGAGTGCCTCTAGGGCACTCTTTAAGAATTTCAAAAGAAGAAATTATTTTATAAATTAATATTTCAATTTTCAATGCATTGATTACACATATTTTCATAAAAAAGTTATTATTTAAAGGTTTTAAAGAGTGTTCCGGGGGCACTTGTTAACATTTTCCTTTAAAAAATTATAAATAAATTATATGTACATGTGAAACTAATTTAAGTATCAAAAAGTGAAGGATCTTGCTAACAAGTGTCCTAATGACATTGTTTAAGAAACTCATACGAAGAATTTTTGTCGTAAAAATATAAATCAAACAATGTAAAAATCATAACTACACAACTTTCAATGTAAAAACTAGTATTATGTTTGGATGCTTAGACAAGTTCTAAGGACACTTGTTAGAAATTTTTAAAAATAAATATCTTCATTGTAGATGGTCTAAATGATTACTTTTACCTTATTCAAAGTTCCTAGATTCAAACTCAATCATGATATGTATTCATATTAAATTTTTTGAGAAATAATTTTATCATCTATTTATTTTTTTAAAATATCTTAGTGACTAAAAATTCATCTCTTAAAGTAAATGAGAGAATTTTTCGAATTAAACTCACATATATTATCACCTATTATAATCTTATCGACTTGATGATCAGTCTTTGTGGTTAAAGATGATATTTTCCAAACAAAAATAGAGTGAAAGAAAGAAAAACCAATTTGGAATTTTATCTTACAATCCATTTTTCTTTGGAGTTATTAGTATTATTACGCACTCATATGCTGAAATAAATAAACTCAGCATACTCTTCTCTTCCACGGTGCCTTAACCCGACCCGAAAATGAAATCCAAATCAGAAAACCCGGTTCAACAAACCACCACCGTCACCGATCCATCCTCCGCCGCATCAATCGATCCCATCTTCCACCTCCTCCGCATCCTCCCCTTCTCCTTCCTCCGCCCACCACGCCTCCGTCTCAAACTCCCCTCCTTCTCCCTCCCCTCCTCCAACCTCGTCTTCGCCCTCGTCCTCCTCACCTACTTCATGGTAGTCTCCGGCATCGTCTACGACATCATCGTCGAACCACCCGGCATCGGGTCAATGCAAGATCCCTACACCGGCGCCGTTAAGCCAGTGGTCTTCATGTCCGGACGTGTTAACGGTCAGTACATCATTGAAGGACTCTCGTCAGGATTCATGTTCGTGCTTGGTGGAATTGGGATTATTATGCTGGATCTTGCTCTTGATCGAAACCGGGATCGCTCTGTGAAGGTTTCTTATGCTACTGCTGGTATTACCAGTGTTGTCATTGCTTATGTTATGAGTATGCTCTTCGTTCGTATCAAGATCCCGGCTTATCTTAGTTGAATTTGGCTTTTTTTCATGAATTTGTAGTTTCAGTTAATTTCAGAATTTAGGGTTGCTGAATTGAAATGGTGATAGTAACTGGATCTTATTTTGTTATATTTTATATAATAAGTACTCTAATTGGTTTGGTATACTTGATTTTGGATGAATTGTTGTGGTTATATTATGTGGTTTGTTTCATGTGCAATGATTTATCTGTGGCTAAAATGTGGTTTGTGTCAATGTTGTCAAATAGAAGCACTATGGCGGAATTTGAATAAATTGCTATTGTTCTGCAATTCGCTATTTAGTACATAGTGTTGTCAAATAGAGGCTATAGCAATTAACAGCACTGGAGCGTATTAGGATTTGAACAAACTACTATTTTCTGCGATCGAGAACAGTGGTTTGTGTAGCTTGTTGTGTATTAAAGAATGTTTGCCAAGGGCAATGCTGTTTTGTGTACTATGGCTTATTTTTGTAAGTGCGTGTATGGATACATGTTTGTTTTGTTACTGATTGTGTTTGATGTGAAAATGCCATGGCTGCTACTGTCAGACTATAGGTTACAAGCAATTCTGGTGAATCAAAGATTAGGGCATGAAAACTGAGAAGGGGAGTGTTGATTTGTTTATGGATAGGTTGATTGTGTTATGTTTATGTGATTTCTATATATGTTTTTCTTGCTTGTGTGATGATCCTGCTTTATCTGTCTCATATGGCGGTATACCTCTGTTTGTATCTGATCCCTTTCCCGAGGTCCTGCTCTCTTGGAACTTCAATTTGTTTGTATTAACATAAATCCTCGTGTCCTAGATACATATACATGGCAGTTTTCTAAAATGCAACTCTCTTCATTGTCGATTGACTCTATGATATTGATAACCATTCTTCCCCCATAAACTTAAATATACTTGAACATTACACACCATTACATTGACAGTTGAAGCAAAGTAGGCTTTGATATCACTCGATGTAAAGGGAAACACTCCTAAAACCAGGCCTATAACTCTAAGAGGTGTGAGAGTCCAATGTAGATGGGACATGAATGTATACCCTGTTCATACTTCTGAAAGCATAGAATAAAACTGTAAGAGTGGTGGTAGACTTTTTTCTTTTCTCATTTCAATGGTGATTAAGGAAAGATAGTTTTTGGTAGTTCTTTTGATTTATTAATTTGGTTACATAGCCTTGGATCGCATGGCACCAAGTATCTTGGAGACAACATGATCTCCGGATGAAACCCCTTGAGGCTGCTTTGCCTCTAGTTTGTTTTTTCTGGATCTTCTTTTGCCTCTCTCTAGTTTATTATACATTGGTACTTTGACTTAAGTGTAGCAGTTTTTTTCTCTAAGAAAAAGTTCATCATATTTGATGCTGCCATATCGAAGCTACAAAACCTTATTGAGGCTCAGGTGTGTCAAGTGACCTTGCATTTTTACCCTTAAAAAATAATCCACGTTGAAAACAAAAGATGGACTCGTGGCTTTGTTTTTAAAATACAAAAGAACCCAGAGGGGCACTTGAGCAGTTAAATATATATAGTTAAGGTTGTCGGTGTTGGTGCTTCAGATATCCCACCAATTGTCTCTGACAGTGAGGCTAAGAGCTTGTGGGAGAAGGTTGGAAAGGTTGCAGCGGGTGATTCTTTCCTCCTTTGAGGTGGAACGGAGAGGCTGGTAGTTTCAAGGGGTTAAGCGCCATTAATACAAGGGACATTTTCAGTTCTTTTTCTATGATCTGCTTACAAGTTTTATTTTTTTAATATTTTGTAGTTGTTTGTTTTGTGAAACTATGACAACTTAGTGCTATATAAATCTCCCGTAATAGTGCGTCTAGGAAAGAGTTAGACTCATTGGATTTTGCATATTTTTTCACTTTGATTTTGCAAGAGACTAACTCCAAAACTCTGAATCCATGATCTCTTGGTCATATGACGACAACTTTGTGCATCTCAGACCAAGTCTTGTTAGGGCTTTCTCATTAGTTGTAGCCCAAAAAATAAAAAATAAATTGGTTTAAACTTTAGCTTACGTGTTTGAGGTGCATGGGTGATAGAATTCGAATAAAATGTGATGAGTGTTTGTATTAATTACTGAACTTTGGTTACTGATATGGTTAAATATCAGTAGCAGAAAACTGCACAAAAGGTTTTGGAAATCTCAAGGACCATAGAAATTAAAGTATCCCAGGCAATTTAAGAGGTCTGGTTTTCTCCCATTCTCAACTTACTTCATTCCTTTCTCTCTTCTTCTATTATCTTCGCTTCCCTCTTAATAGTTCTATCACTTCGTTCTCTTTTTATTGCTTTCATGCCATTTGGCTTTCACAGAATTTCCTCATATCTCTGTCTTTATTCTCTCTTAAGACTGAATTTTCCCTTTTGTATTCTCGTATATTTTCAAAATACACATACAAAGATACCCTGTCATGTGTTATATGCCAACTTTATGGTACACAAGTGAGACAATCATTTGCATCATGCATAAGTTAGTTTCCACCATTAAACCTATAAATATCATCATTAAGTATTGAGTCATGATGAAACTTAATAATCCAATGGTGAAAACACTTGTGCACGGTGCACAAACATTTTAATTTTGCACATTAAACAAAATTCAAGTTTGATATATATACCTCCGTCTTCAATGTTTGATATATGATACTCAAATAGCTAAGTTCAAGAAACTTGGTTGCATTCTTTTTGAAGTGCTAATGATAAATTTGCTCCATGGGAAAGTATTTTTGTATTTGTAGACTGATCTTTCATGTATTTTAGCTGCATGCCTCTGCTCAGTGTTTGTATAATTCTCTTAACACAGTCGAAAGACTAGATGTTTGAACAAATGGGTATCTGAATTGATGAGATTGGTTTTTCGTTCTGGTGGTGTGCATACTGCTTGCTTTTTTTACACGAGTAAGTAATTCAACGATTGTGGCTACCATTGATCTCCATGTTTTGGAATAATGCCTTTGTTTCAAACATGTATGAACTGCTATAGTCTGCTACTTTTACTGAGTTTTTCTCATACAAATACATCTGCAACTTACCCGATTCATGTTGCGGTAGAATGTCTCATTCCATTATGGATGATTATATACAGTGAAGAACATACCTTCAAGCTTTAATTACAAACTAGCAATGCGTTAAAAATTAGAGTACTTGAAATCAGATTGTAAAGCTGAAAGAAGTATAAAATGAACCCATTATGAGCTATTTATTAATTACATCAGAAGAATTCTTCAAAAAAAAAATATTACATCAGAAGTTTCGCATGAACATGTTTAGGAAGTTTCACAAACCCACCATTTTCAAATCCATGATATACACGTACATTTTCTGCATGCATGCATCATCCTAACCAGCAATTATTCACATTTACAGTAGCCATATCCTGATTGTTTGAATTCAAAACCAACATAGCTATTAAAATTTAAAACTACTTAACAGGCAAGGATTATATACAGATATTTTACAAAATTATTTGTGGCTTCTCAACTTAAGGAACGACGCGGTGAGAAGAGACGGAGTGGCGACAACCTACCCATGAAGCCTGGTGAAGGCGACAACCTCCCCATGAAGCCTGGTGAAGCAAGACCATTCATGGGCTGATAATGAAGCTTGTGGAAACCCTTATGTTGTGATCGTTTCATGTCTCCATTGAAGGTCCCGCATTTCACCATCCACCATCTCTTTTTGGTTGGGATATGATGGCTTGAGTTCATTTTGTTGCACATGTACTCTTTTACCACATGCAATCCCTGCTCCACCACCTCCTGTGGAGGCGAACTGAGCGGGTTTCCCTCCACGCTTAGCTTTTGGAGCTTCTGGAGGCACCCGATTGAGTCGGGCAATGTTTTGATATTGTTGTAGCTAATGTCTAGTTCAACTAGGGACAAGAGGAGTCCTATGGAGTAGGGCAATGACTCCAAGTACCGGAAATTTTGACTCACATTCAGGGTTTCAAGATTGACGAGATTCTCAAGGTCGTCGGGGAGACTCCTGAGGCAGTTCAAACGTACATCGAGAACCATAAGAGTCATCATGTGAGAGGTGGAGCTAGGAAGACACACCAGCTTGTTGGAGTTGACTGCAAGCTTCTTGAGTTTTATCAGCTCAAAGCCTATTGTGTCTGGAAGTTTGCTCAACATGTTGAAGTTGAGATTCAGTTCTTCTAATGCTCTAGTGATCAAAATTCATATGTACACGTGCATGTTAGAAAAAAGAAATAAAAATCATGTAATAATCAATATTAACAATGATATGTAACAGTAACACACATAATCCTTCAAGTTTTTGGCACAATTGCACTCTAATTTTATCATATAATAATGGTGACATAGATGCTAGCCTTGTAAAGACGTGAAGCATGCAGGCATTATTCAATCAATATCTAGTTGGTAGGTTTAGAGATATAATATGCGTTGAGTTTACAATATTGATTTTGTGATGTTGGATCTAGAAATTCTTGATTAGAATTGAAAATTTGAGGCAATTAAATATATTTTTTAAGAGAGAGACAATTAAAAACGAGAAATTCATGATGGGGGTATTTATATTATATCATTGCAAAACAAGTATACAAAGTCTCCCCTAAAAATAAAAATAAAAACAAGAATAAAAGTCTATCGGACCGGATTTTTAATCATGGTTAGTTCAAACAGTTTATTTTCTCAATAATATTTTTTTTATTTGTTAAACCAATATTGAACCAGAATTTGGAGGTTTTGTCTGTTAGATCTACAATCCAGTTTTTGAAACATTAATAAAATAAAAAAAATCAATTTACATTAAAGTCAATTTCTCTTCTTTTTGTTACTTTTTTATTTGCATGACTTCATTAGGTGAAACTAAAATGTGAATACTAGATATTCATTAAAATATGATTAGACACCTGCATCAAATGTAATTTGTTAATAAGTCTTTGGTTTGCATGGTTCATGGGAAAAGTAAATATGATTATGTTTAATTAGAGATGATTAGATAACTTGTTTGAGGTATCACAAGAAGAAGAAAAAAGATAACTTGTTTGAGTTGTTAACTAATAGCAATTAATCTTTTAAACAAAAATTTGTTTAGCTTGATGAGATATAATTAATCTATTTCTAGATCTTACAAAATTTGTGAAAATAGACAAAAAAAAATTAATTATAGATTCTATAATCAATTAAATATTTGTTTGTTTTTTAAGTTCCTCTCTTGGTATCACTAAAAAAAAAGGTTTATCCCCGTGAGCATAACTCAGTTGGTAGAGACATGCATTATTATATGCAGGGGTTGGGGTTTGAACCACGAACACCTCACTTATTCACCTTGAAAAATGTGAATTCTAGTCACTAAACTACTTGACAAAAAAAAAATTAGAGGTAGATAGTTATGCAAAACACAATAATGAACGTGGATGTAATAATGTCAACATTCAAAATTTGAAAAGTCATATGTATGCTGAAAGAAAGTAATAACACCTATAAACAACTAAAAACATGTATATCTAGCCTATGTATGTAAATGGGCCGCATCCGTTGACATAGGCCGTCAAACTTATGGTGTTTTGTTTTAAGTTTATCAAATTTATTCTTAGGAATAACATTCTTTGGAATATAAAGATGGAAATTTTATTCCAAGGTATTTAGGAAAAATATGTTTGGTTAACTTTATAATATTTTTAGGAACCATAAAAATAGGGATTATAATAGGTAACTATTTATGAATTTATTCCCATCTCCATGGGAACTTTATTCCCATCCTTTTCCTTGGGAAATTTTTTCTATTCCCAAGAACATTTTATACCCGGAAATAAAATTTAGTAAACTTGTAACAAACATAGGCATATATATTCCTATCATTTTATTCCTGGGAATCAACAAATATAACTTGAAACAAACACACCCAACCTTAGTAAAATAAATCCCTAACAATAACTTGATATGGGTAACACTTAAAATTCAAAAAACTTATAGTATGGGATAATTTTATCATATATTTATATTTAATCATCATAAAATCATAAAGAGAAGTTAACAAAATAAACCTGCAATTCTCAATGGTTGCTGGGAGGGATTGGATGAAGTTTCCAGAGACATTCAAAACTTTGAGTTTAGAGAGACAACCAATGGAATTGGGTAGGGATCTAAGCTGGTTGGAGTGCACGTCCAACATCTCCAAGTTTAATAATCTTGCCGTTAATGACTCCGGAATGTTCTGTTATATATAGTTAAATTGTTATTTCATATCAAATAATTTATATAACAAGATATTCAATCAATTTTACATAAAATTAAAGATATTCAATCAATTGTTCATAAAAAAAAGAAGATATTCAATTAATTGTTCATAAAAATAAATGTTCATGTTCATTAAAAAAAAAAGATATTCAATCAATTTAGAAGAAGATATCTGTATTAAAGCTAACCGTTATATTACATCTAATATATTAAGTTAAATATGTCTTAATCAAATAATTATTTAAGACTTAATCAAATGAATATTGAAACAAAAAAAATGAATATATACTAATACTAGTTGCACCAGATACTTATCAAAAAAATCCAAGTAGTAGAAGATTATGCTATTTTCCCTTCAAAAAAGATTATTCTATATTTTATGGACAGCTAAACCACTATGATTTTAAGATTTGGATCTACATCTACGATTTTTTTGGCTCTCTAGTGCATCCTATTCCTAGCTATTGATCTCATCATGAGTGTCAATCATATATATTAATTGTGATTGTATAAATTGCATTGTACAACAACTTTGATGAAAAAACCTAAACTTCAAAACTTAAATAAAATTGCATAGTACTAAATCAACAAATTTTGTCAAACTTGGAGATTTTACCTGGAGATTATTGTTAGACAAATTGAGCTTGGAAATAATAGCTAAATCAAGAGAAAGTTTTGGAAGTGAGTCCAAGGACATGCCATGCAAGTCCACAACATGAACCCTATCTTCCTCCGTCGGCGTCGGCGACGTCTTCTTTTTTGTCTCCCTCTTCCTAGTTGTCATATGATCCATCTTCATTGTCATCTGATGATCCTGATGAAGAAACTGAAATTGTTGCAACTCATACATATTTTATTTGATATATGAGAGAAGCTAGCTAGCTAGATTTTGTGAAAGAGATGGAAGAGAAAGTTGGAGATTTATAGAGAGATATGATAAGAGAAAGTAAACGATATATGTACGGATGAGGATTGAGGGTTGGGAGAGTGACGTATTACGAAAGTACGAGAACCGTATAGTCAGGGTTTGCGTGCTAAGCCACGTTCTATTCTCATTTCATTTCATTATTTCATTATACTTACCTATTAATTAATTAATTTTGGTTTAATAGTATGTTAAAGTCAGAAAAAAAAGTCAATGGCTGCGTATTTGCTTACATTATACATGATAAAATCTACACTGGTTTATGTTGAAAACAAAACCTAAACAATTTTTGATAGAAAACTATACTAGTATATTGTAATATTTTAGTATTTTTATAGATAAATATTAGGGTTAATTATTTAAGAGAAGTCATTCAATATGCCGACACATATCACGGCTCTTTCGATGATATATCTATATTTTTTTTTGATAAGTATACATATTTTTGCTAATATGGTAAGTATATATCTCTATAATTAAGCATAATTAGATAATTTTGTCAAAAAAAAAAACATAATTAGATAATAAAATATTTGTTATTAAAAAAGATAAGACATCGTTTGTTTGGGAGCTTGATCAGTTATAGTGGTTGTTCTTCACCCACCCCAAAGGCCAAAGTACGTGTTCGGTAGGTCTGGACCATGTTCTTCCCTACTAATTTAACATGCACAACCAACTGACACTCATTAAATAAATAAAGTTAATTTTGTTTACTTTTCTCTCCTTTCATAATTCATTGTGAAAATATTGTTGATTTAGTGTATGGTTGATATCACGCTGAATTACAGTGACTTATCGTCATGGTTTAATAGTTATAGTGTAGTTTTTGATAAGTTGTGATCGTAGTTTTAATTTTCTTTTTGTGGTAGTCAGGATTTGAATCTCTGACCTTGCATATATTATGTATTGTCTCTACCAACTGAGCTAAGTTTTCGTTTTAATTGATCAATGTTTCCCCATCTCTTAATTTGTTTTAAAAAAAATGAAGAGTTTAATTCAAATTTATTTTATTGACATCGTAAATATTTGGTTTTCTTTATATATAATAATATTTCTTTATACACGGTAATATCTATTTATTTCCTTTAAAAAAAACATTTATTTATTAGTTTTTTTATAGGTTCTCTTCACTTGAAGTAATCCTATTTGAGAGATATTAGATGATATAAGTGGATACATCTTTCGACCTGAATTAAACATTAGTTCATCAAGTTGTAGAAATTTAGTGACCCGGCTCTCATTGATCTTACTACTAGAATATGTAAATATCTTTTACATTTCGTATGTATTCATTTGTATTTGCCTTTTGCTTATTTCATTGCATAATCATGTATATATATACAACAGTAACTTGACTACCAAGACGTTATCAAATTGTACGGTAATATTTCAAATTATTGAGATTAACTGCTGAATGAATACCTTCTAAATATAAAAGATATTTAGATATTCAATATATATAGTTACATTTATTTATTTGAAATATTTATTTTAATGAAACTTGAAAGCTAAGAACAGTTGTCGTTTGGACATATATTTATTATATGCTTTTATTACAATGTTTAGACAAATCTGTTGTTGACTGAATCATAGTACAGTATAAAGAAAAATGTGAAGATAATTTTGAATTTATTATTAGATAAAAAAATCGAAAAGAATAAATTAAGATGATTTGGTTTACTCAAGTTATATAGTAATGTACAACAACCAAACCGGTCTGGTTTCGTATAAGAAAATAATATAAGAGTAAAGTATTTTTCTTCGAAATTAATCAAACTCAATTCAAACCAAATGAACATATGCTTATATTTTGACTGAGGAAGTACCATGCACTTTTACGATGGTAATGTTGCTTAAACTTTGGGCAGCTACACAAAGTATCTGTGATTTGGTTACGTTTGATTTTGAATTAAAAAGAAGTCATCTATTTCACCAAGAAAAGTAACCCAAATTAGGAGAACATGGTGCGTAAGATTGAGAAAATAGCAACCCGGATGATTAAAATGAATCTTAATTGCCTTATGGATTCACCATAGTTGCATCCGGATGATAAAATGAATCAAATTAACTAAATTAATTTTAGTCAACTTAATTACATTTCTTAAAATAAAAAAAACTTAATTGCATATTGTTAAAAAACTTGAGAATTTTTATTTTTATTTTTTCAATTTATTTTAATTGTAATATTTTTTGAGCAAATTGCAATTTATTAATTACTTGTTAAATAAATATTAATGGAATTCACATGATTTCGTGCTACGTTGTATATAAATATATTTTGTTTTCACTACCCAAAAAAAAATATTTATATAAATATTGTTTTTTAATTGAGATATGAATTATAATTTTTAGCAAACTATAAAAATACTTGTGCATTCACATGGAGCTGCTGATTTTCGTTTGATAGTTAAGGTAAACATTATAAGTATTTTCTCATGTCTAATTATATAATAAATTTTTTAAAAGTTTGTAATAAAATATTATTAAGATGCAAGTGAATGTTTAGTGCATATTTATGTAAAAATTATTCAACCAATAAATTCGTTTTATTAAAGCAATTGTCTTGTGTAATCCACTTTTCCTGACAACAAAAAAAAAAGATATTTCCTCGTGTCTAATTTTTATAATAATTGATACTCCACTGAAAAATATTTGTTTTGTGTTCTTTAATTATCAATATTTGTCTCTACCGTGAGAAAAGTTGGAGTTTTTTTCTTTTCTTTTTATGAAGTAAAAATTTGAGTCTTTGAGGCCCTAAATGTTGAAAGAAGAAACCAAAAGGTAGAATGGAATATTGACCATAATTATTGATGTTTTGAACTCTTATATTGGGAAGAAGAAAATAAAGTGCAAGTTATTTATTAAAGGATCGAGTTAACTTGGGTTCAAAAAGCACAAGTTAGGAATTAAAATTAAAAAGTAAAAGATAAATTTTATATTGAAAAGATAAATTTTTAAACTTTTTAGATATTAAATGCATAATTTTAAAGATTGTATTTTTACATTTGATTTTCTAACATGTGCACTTAAGATCACAAGTTAGCATTTGTTGTGGTTTGCTTCGTGGTTCAATTATAATTTTGATGATGTTTACTCCTTGATTTGATTAGATAGTGTTTTTGTTTTGCTATAGCCTAGTTTATACCGTAAGGGACCCTTTTATTCTATGCCTTCAAAATATTTGGTGTCATTCAACTTACTTTTCAACATACGACTTTAACAACAAGATTGTTTATCACCTCTTTTAAAAAATCCTAGTTCTGAGTTTTGATTTGATTCATATGTTTCTCTGCATATTTTGGATCGAATCATTTGTTTGTCAAATGTTTCTGTTTTACTGATTTGAGTCATTTCTTGTAAAAAGGAAAATGATTCAAATAAAATTCTCTATGGAGTTGTGATTCGATTCAATTAATAGTGAGGATTCCAATCAATCTTCATCAAGTAATCAATTATTTAAATCAATCTTCTTAGCAAATTAAACCTATGTAAGCACTTAAATTGTTGTTACGTTCAACTAACACAATTGTATTGTATAGAGTAGAATAGACTCCAGCTTGTTAATTGTTGTTCCTCCTTCGTTTTCTTCCCACAATCCAAATCCGACCACTCAAGATGTAGATTCTAGCAGCGGTGGTGCGATGAGACCTTGTCTCTGCACCACCTTCGTCAGCCTCTCTAGTTCACTATTCACTCCGGTCTGGCTCCGTTTTGCTCCATTCGCGTTTCATTTTGTTGCCGGTTTCATGTCTAGTTTCTGTTGTGGTTGATCTGTTTTCAGATCTAGTTGGAGGAGGTGCGGTGGCCACGGATTAGGAGGTTTCAGTGGTAGGGGGTGGTGTGAGGTGGTGGTAGATATGTGCAGATCTGTGTTGGTTTTCCTCCTTCTTGGCGGTGGTAGTGCTTCTGTTTTGTTCTGTTCCTGACTGTCACCAAGCTTCCGCTGCTGGATTGTGCGTTGGTGGTGGCGGCTGCAGATGTGCGGAATACCTTTCATCCACGATTAATCCTCCTTCAACGAACTCCCAGATCGTTTGTCGTTGTAAGGATCGTGGTTGTAATGGTTGTTCACGCCAGTGGCCGTGTAGGCTCGGATTTTGCTTGATTTGGTTGCAGACCCCCTCCGACGTCACGTTGTGGTGGTGTTGGTGATTTGATTGAGGTGGTGGTGGTTTTGCGTGGTGTCTTGGTGGATTTAGTGTCGGAACGGTTTGCGTACGACAGCTATTAATGGGGTGGCTGGTGTTGTTTAGGTGAGGAGGTGGGTGTTGATTGGGATGATTTCCTTTGGAGGCAGACTCTGTTACACGGGTCCTTGTTCGTCGTCACTAGTTCTTGTTTGCGTTTTTGGGTTGTTAAGGTGTTTGGAGGGTTCGTGTCCCGTTGAGCTGAGCCTTTTCCTTTTGATTTGTTTGTTGTTTGCACCATCGCTTATCATGTCGTTTGTCTTACTTATTGTGTGCTGGGTTCCGATGGACTGGTTACTTTTGCTTCGAGATCGAGAGTCGGTGTCTAGTTGCAATCTTGTTTGGCTTGATATTGTGATTCTCTGGTCTACCGGGGGTGAGGGTGCTCTTCTGTTTTGGTCTTAAAGTATGGTGGATCGATCACTTTTGATTTGAGATCGGGAGTCAGTTATTTGGATCAAGTTTGTTTTTGGGTTTTTCATGGTGTTTCTTTCGGTGGATCGGAGGTCGAGAGGTTGTGGAAGCTGCATGATCTTCTGAATAGGAGCTCTTCGCATGTGGCTCAGCTTGGGTGTTGAAGTCTGGGAGTTTAATTTTGAGGGGTGTTCTTTGGGGGTGAGTAGTGACGATGGGTGGTTGTGGGTCCTGTGTTTACAATGTTTATTTCTGTTAAGGTGTCTGTCTTAGGTGGTGATGTGTGTTGGTGGGTTTATCTTCAGGGGCTTTGTTTAGTGGTTATGGTGTACTGTCTATATGCGGCACCATTTGTATCTTGTTTCGTCCATACCTCGCTTCTTGCGGGGATGAAGTTTAATAACATTTGTTGATTCAAAAAAAAAAAAATCTTCTTAGCAACTCATATTTCAGTTTTTAAACTAATGATTTGATTCATGGTTTTAATGATTCGAATCAACATGTATTTTCAATTTAATTGAGTCAAACTTGTTTCTATTTTTCACACCCATATATGTTTGTCTCTACTTATTTTCTCATCATTGAATCAATCAAACAAGATGACTAAAATCAATCAATCATGTGATATATTTTTTACTTTCATGTTTCTACTAACTCTTATATTTGAGGTACCTAAATATGTATTACTAGAGTAGTTAAACATGAAAATATATCCAATCATTAAAAAATTGTTTTTTTTGGGAGACAGTGTTACAATGCTACCCATTGTTGTGAGAGGCTTCACATCTAAATAGGGCGCTTTGAGTCAATATGAGCCCTTCGAAAGATCAAACGGTATCCCTCCCCTTGTCCTCATAAGCTTGCCACCGCCTAATCGTTACGCCTATGTGGAATGCTTTCCAATCTATAAATAGAGTAACTCATTGCAAAAACATGCACACACTGTCATTTATTCAAAAAAAAAATGTATACACTGTCATGTAAATACCTAAAAAAATATTGAAAACTCACTAACTTAAGTGTTGAAATGTTTTTACAAATACATCATCCCGTGTTGGCAAAGAACAAATGCATTTCACTGTTTCACACTTACTTTGACCGTTTCTCATGATCGCTTTGCAGGTCAATGATTAATGAAAATGTTTATAAAACTCATTGTATCATTGAAATCAATGCAATTATCATTTTTTTTTAAAAATTGCACTTAACTTAAACGAGACACTTATAGGATAGAGAGATAATTTCATTTAGGTAGTGTTAACTTGTGCCCTTAGGACACATGTTAAGAAATCCAAAAAAAGAAATATTCACTAAAATTTTGTGCATCCAATTCATTAAAAAGTTAAAATTAAATGTAATAAACGCATTTCAATAAACTATTTTTATATTTGATGCATTAACTTGTACCTTAATGACACAGGTTAACATTTCTCTTTCATTTATAATCTTTTTTGACAAATGATTTCATTTATAATCGAAAGTTGTACAATTAGGTGATGGTCACGCTACACCTAATAGAGTGGTCTTCTTGTTGTCAAGTTGTAGTAAAAGTCTTAGGTTCTGCATTTACATTCATGTCTTTCGGTGTTGCTAATTTACTTGACAAATCATTTACTTTCAAACCCCTCTTGCCCCTTATAGAAGTTACAGCAGCTTTCATTGCTTTTTTATATATACTTCCTCCGTCTCATAATAACTTAGTCATTTGTAAAAAATATTATTTTAAAAATATCGATCCATTTCATTTTTCAATATAATATTAATTACTTTTTTTCAATTATAACTCTAATTAATACTACTTTTACCACTCTCAATTCAATATATTTTACTTTATATTTATTTTTTTCGAAAACTCGGTATCCGATTCAAGAATCGACTAATCCGAGGGGACCAATCTCACCGCCCACATGTGGGAGCCCCGTTTAAAGCCAGAGCAAGCTATGTATGGACTTAGCCCACCGAAATTGGCACCAGAGGGAATCGAACCTGAGACCATTGGAGGAGCAAACTCCAAGATCCCAAACCAACCACTCTGCTTTACATTTATGATAAAGAAGAATGCATCAATACATAAAAAAGACACTCAAAACCATTATTCTCTCTTTCGCTCAATCACTCTACTTTACATTTATGATAAAGAAGAATGCACCAATACATAAAAAAGACACTCAAAACCATTATTCTCTCTTTCGCTTCTACATTTTTTGTCTATATGTGTGAAATAAACAAAAGGTCGTGGAACGGAGGGAGTATTAACTTGTTCGTTTTTCTATATTGTGTGCACCCATTTATGGCTTGTTAGAAGTCAATGGAGCTTATCCAGCGGATGTCTTGATCATTTTTGCAGCAACTTGATTTTAAGGGGGAATTGAGTACATGAGTTTCTTGTTTTTTTTTTATCTAGTCAAAACATTAGTTTCTTTTTAATTAAATTTTTTAAAATTATGTATATAGATTGAAAAAAATAATAAATTTTATAATTTTTGACTGATTATTTCTCTTTTTCTTATAATATTTTTAATTATTTATTATAAGAAAAGGACAAATAATACAACATTTTGAAATATAATTCATAAATGTTTAAATGTATTTTTTAGTATAAAATAGTTTTGTTTTCTGGTTTCTAAACTTTGATAGTACTGTTCATGCTTTTGAAATGACACATATATCTTATGGTCTTGATGTGACACCTATATCTTATATTCTAGTTTTTTACCATTCCTAGGAATGATAAAAATGACACATTCTATAGTGGAGTTGTGCACAAAAGGACATCGTCGACGAGTCATGCGGAGAAAAGGAAGTTGAAGCTGAATGTGGGGCATCATGTTCCCACTACTAAGAGAGTTATCATACAACACCCGTGAAAATTAGCCGAATAGGAGTTACGCACTGTAAGCCACAATATTTGGCTAATAGACAATAGTCTTACTATACATATCATATTCATACATTGTAATTAACATATTCAATCGAACAAACTTATTTTTAAAATTTATCTCTTTATCTTTCTACTTTCATTTATGCACTTTTTAGTATAGCTCAAAAAACTTAAAACAGACATATATAATTCTCTACTAGAGTAGTTAGAGAACACACAACTAAGCAATAAAGTTCATCCCTCAACGTTAATCGTTTAAAGCAAGGGAATCAAAGTTAAGGAAACTCAGTCAACCTTGACTAATGTCGGCTTTCATCAACAATTGTATTATGAAAATGATTTCTTTTTTATCTGAGTGTCAATCTAGTTGGGATATCTATCAAACATATTGATTCATGTATATACTCTTAGTTTTAAAAAATACACTTGAAAATAAAAATTAATTATAGTGTATTGTCAAAAAAAATTAATTATAACGTAAAATACTCTGATATTAACAAATATTTATAAAATATTTTACCCTAATAAATGTTCAGATAAAGTACTACAAGCAACACCAATAACATCCATCATTGTTGAGTGTGTAATTTTTGTTTGATAAATGATATTAATATAACTATTTTGTGACAATTTTCCCTTTTATATTAACATTATGTTTTTACTTTCTTTCTCTATTGTTTTGGTTTTTGTGACCATACTTTTTTTTTTTATGTCTTTGAATGTTATAAAAATTATCCTACAAATAGATGTTCAAATAACATACATTGTTTAATCTTTTCAGGACAAAGCAATACTTGCTCCAACTAACTCGATTGTGGATCAGATAAACGATTACATGTTAGATTTGATGCCTGGTGAAGAGAAAACATATTTGAGTTATGATACCACGGAGACACGGAACGGTTTTGGTGATGCAATTGATGACGTCCACACTCCAGAATTTCTTAACACAATCAATGCTTCTGGGCTTCCACGTCACAAGATCAGATTAAAGATTGGAGTTCCAGTTATGCTTTTAAGAAATATTGATCTAAAGTTAGGATTATGCAATGGAACAAGGTTAATCATAACCAGAATGGGAAAATTTGTGCTTGAAGGAAAGGTTATTTCTGGAAGTAATATTGGCGAAAAAGTATTCATACCCAGGCTATCTCTTTCACCGTCTGATGTTAAAATTCCTTTCAAGTTTCAAAGAAGACAGTTTCCAATATCTGTTTCATTTGCTATGACAATCAATAAGAGTCAGGGGTAATCACTTAAGAATGTTGGAATTTATTTGCCAAGTCTTGTGTTTTCGCATGGTCAGTTGTACGTAGAGCTGTCAAAATGGACCGGGCCTGTCGGGCCGAGCCGTAAAAGCCCGAAAAATGCCGGGCTTGGACATAAAAACTTAGGCCCGTTTAAAACCGGGCCTTTTTAGCCCGAGCCCGTCGCGGGATAGCCCAACCGGGCCGCGGGTAGCCCGTTTATTTTATAATTATTTTTTAATATATGATATTATACAGTAATCGTGAATTCTATTTTGTTATGTGTATGGTATACAATATATTATATACTAGAAACTAAACTATTTCTCATGTAAGGTGACAACGATCGTGTTATTTGATGTTATTTTCTTGGACGTAATAGACTAATAGTATAGTACTGTTATATGATTCTTTCAGCCTACTATTAACTAATTTTATTCTCACCAACATATAAATTTTTGGAGCTTCCAATTAATCAATTTAGCATGTATTGAGGATCTTATTGGTTAGCATTGGATTCTC
>Ga0315915_1003877_pt1 | contig 18950 bp, 6 predicted proteins | sample MpolbnodulesMG_FD_207738 | JGI IMG/M metagenome (GOLD analysis project Ga0315915, IMG submission 207738) | Medicago polymorpha root nodule microbial communities from Los Angeles, California, United States - branched nodules | ecosystem: Host-associated > Plants > Roots > Nodule | place: USA...
TCTCTCTCTCTCTCTCTCTCTTTCTCTTCAATATTCTCTCCTTCAATCTCTCTCCAATCTCCATCTCTGTAAGTCTCGATTCCTCCCTCTTCTCCATTCATCCCATCAACTCCATTTTCATTTTGTTTCAAAACTCATTCTCCTTTCAATTGTTATTTACCATCTTAGCTTCAAAATCTTGTTCCATCTCTAATCCTAATCATACTTCTTAGGTTTAGGTTTTTATTAAGATTTAGGCTTAGGGTTAGGTTTAGGTTAAGATTTGATGAACAAATGAATTGTTGATTGAATGCAAATGAGACGGCGCCCTGTGGCGGGCGTTCTCCCTGACCAAATGGAAAAAGGGGGATCAAAGAATCAAACTTCACGCCTTTGTTGTTTAGCTTCTTTATCTGCTTTTCTATGGATTTTTCTATTATACTTTCATTTTGTATTCCTTAGAGCCGATAATACTACTACTACAAATACCACTCAATTTGTTGATGATCACATTACCAAATCAACGCCTATTTCTTTTAATCTTGATGAATCTACATCAACCCATGATGTAATTGATAAACCTCCAGTTAAATCGTCGCTACCGCCTCCGAGAAAAATTGGGTTTCCTGACCCGGTTGCGATTAAGAGTGACACCCCTGACCCTGAGGAGGAGGAGAAGAAGAAGGAAAATGGTTTTCCTTTTATGAAAGCGTTGAAAACCGGTGAAAATAAGAGTGATCCTTGTGGGGGGAGGTATATTTATGTGTATGATCTTCCTTCAAGGTTTAACGAGGATATGTTGAAGGAGTGTAAAAGTTTGAGTCTTTGGACTAATATGTGTAAGTTTACCACCAATGCTGGTCTTGGGCCGCCGCTTGAGAATGTTGAAGGGGTGTTCTCAGATACGGGTTGGTATGCGACAAATCAGTTTGCGGTTGATGTTATATTTAGTAATCGGATGAAGCAGTATGAGTGTTTGACTGAGGATTCTTCGCTTGCTGCTGCCATTTTTGTGCCGTTTTATGCTGGGTTTGATATTGCGCGTTATCTTTGGGGTTATAATATCTCGAGGAGGGATGCGGCTTCGCTTGATCTGGTTGACTGGCTTATGAAGAGGCCGGAGTGGAGTATAATGAATGGGAAGGATCATTTTCTTGTTGCAGGGAGGATAACATGGGATTTCCGGAGATTGTCTGAGGAAGAAACAGACTGGGGGAATAAGCTTCTGTTTTTACCGGCAGCGAAGAATATGTCCATGCTTGTGGTAGAGTCGAGTCCATGGAATGCAAATGATTTTGGCATTCCTTATCCTACATACTTCCACCCTGCAAAAGATGCTGATGTGTTCAATTGGCAGGACAGAATGAGGGGATTAGAAAGGAAGTGGCTTTTCTCATTTGCTGGAGCTCCCCGTCCTGGGAATGCCAAATCAATCAGGGGTCAGTTAATTGAGCAATGCAGAAGTTCACCGGTTGGTAAGCTTTTGGAATGTGACTTTGGTGAAAGCAAATGTCATTCTCCCAGCAGCATAATGCAGATGTTTCAAGGCTCACAGTTCTGCTTGCAACCTCAGGGTGATTCATACACTCGAAGGTCTGCCTTTGATTCAATGTTGGCTGGCTGTATACCTGTTTTCTTCCATCCAGGTTCGGCATACACACAGTATACTTGGCATCTTCCTAAGAATTATACCAAGTATTCTGTCTTCATTCCAGAGGACGACATTCGTAAGAGGAATATGAGTATAGAGGAAATACTTAATCGGATACCTCCTGAACAAGTGAGAATCATGAGAGAAGAGGTCATTGGTCTCATTCCAAGACTAGTATATGCTGACCCTCGCTCCAAGTTAGAAACTCTTAAAGACGCATTCGACGTTGCTGTACAAGCAGTAATTGACAAAGTTACACATTTGAGGAAGGATATTATTGAAGATCGTATCGATAAAAACTTCATTGAGGAGAACAGTTGGAAATATGCTTTGTTGGATGAGGGAAAGCATGAGGTTGGTCCTCATGAATGGGATCCTTTCTTCTCAAAACCAAAAAATGATGGTAGTGGAGAGTCTACCGATTCATCTGCTGAAGCTGCAAAAAATTCTTGGAAGAATGAGCAAAGAAATCCATTGTAAAAGAATGGGAAAATATTATATCACTGGCTGCAGTGAGGTTTAATGCAGATTGAGACATGCTTTCCCTGATTTGAGGAAGAACTGTAAGTTATTGTTGGGATCTTGCTGTGAACTTACTGCTGAACACGTGTCGAAGCATATTGAGCGGGCTTCTTTGTTGAAAACCCCGGCTCGGAGACTTATTCTTTTGCTTTATACGTTTTTTTACCAGTTTTCCTGATTTCTGCTTCATGTATTCTACTTGGTGGTTTACTAGAATGCATTTTATAAGGTTTAAAATTTCTTTTATGTAATATTTTTGTTCATTTGATTCATATAGGAAAAATAAACAAATTTATCATGGTTAATGGTAAACACCAACAAGTTTATTGTTGAAATCAGGAAAGAACTTGTTCTGTTGGGACTTGGCTATTTTTTGTCTTTTGATAATGGCGCTTTCATTTGAGTATATTTGGCACTTCATTTTCTGTATATAGCTAGCTGCGTGAACGGGTTATTATCACTGTTTAGCTACTTTAAAATGGACTCAACTAGAGAAAATTACGAGCTGTTTCTTTCCTCACCCGCTGCTTCTGGTTTTTGTACAATTAAAGTTTCTGCCAATAAATTTTTTGTAAAGTCTACTACTTGATTAATTAAACTTTTCTGTAGTCGTTTTTAAAACTATAACCAGTTGATATTATCAAACAGTGATTGTTAAATGGATTTTAAACAATCGATGGTAGAAAAGAAATTGCAGTGAAATTCTCTTCCAAGGTATGCAAGGTTCAATTTTTTGATGTGCAATTATGCATGAAATGTACACTCCATATTGATGTTGAGATTAGCATCCGTGAAATAATTCATCACATGGTGATAGATACCAGAAGTTTCTTTTCGGACAAATCTTGTAGCATTATTTTTTGTATGACTTGACACTGGCAAGTGACAATTTTGTCTGTTATGGAGGAAATGCAAGCAACTACCAGGTTCGGTAAACTTTACTTCCTGCTCTGTATGATTATTTTATTGTGTAATGTTCACCTTAAAGCATATTCGACTATTCTAAATTCCAATAGTTTGATTTGATCCATTCAACTATGGTTAGGTATGATTAAAACCATTTGTGCTTAATCCTTAATCAAATAAATCATTTCAGTAATGGACAAGGTCCAGACCAACAAGTTGCTGTACATGATTTTGATTTTCCCACCGTCTAGAAGTATCCATAATCAAATAGTTTGAACATGTCACATTGAAAATGATTGAGAAGGAAAATCCTGTACATAGAGAGCCATATGAATACTTCTCTTATCTGATGGCATTCTCTTTTTGAGAAGGCGCATATGAATTGAGTAGAAGAAAACAACTAGAAAAGGGTTATGCCGTATTTATTAATGATATACTAGTATAAATTAATTTTTATGTATTTACGCTATAAGTTTACTATGTTGGGAGCAAGAATCCTCTCCATTTCTCAAAAGAAATGGAAAATTCAGTTACTATAGTTTTGTGTGTATAAAAGCACATAGTTTTATTGTATCTTTCCGATTCAATAAAATCCGGCCTGAACATCCAGACTATTTCCTTCTCCATTAGCTAGGGAGACATTCTACTACCATAATAGGTAAATAGCCCCGTAAATAAGCTTAGTAGAAAAAAACAACATACAAAACATGCTTTAAGAATTGCAATGCAGCTGCATGCTTGTGTTACAATTTTTCCTAACAAAAACTCTTGCCTTTTTTTAAACATAATAAAAGAAAGCCGTAGAACAATGAGCTTTAAGATCTATAGGAAATCACTTACATGGTGGTAACTAAATTACAGAAAACAAACTTCTTGACAGAGGACAAAAGAATAGAAGCGAAAAAGTTAGCACATCAACTCAATATTTTATGAATTGCAAACCATTAGCATTAGAGTATCGCTCCATAAATCTCATGAATCTATCCCAATCCCGTGGGGTCCGCATTATATACTTGGCTTCAATTCCTGAGGGCTTTCCGTTGACAAATTTAGCATTTACATCAACAGACTGAAGGACTCCTTCCTCATCAATCATGTAGAAACCAGTTATGTCTCCTACTTCTCCTGAAGAATCAAAAACTGATGGTTGATCAAACCTGAAGATAGCCATGCCATTTGTTCCATCCTTTGATTTTGTCAGCTTCACATCTGGTATTGTCAGTTCATCAGTTCCTTGAATGAATTGTATTTTGGGTTTTCCCACCATCATGATAGCTGGCATGTGCTGTGGAGTTTTTTGAGTTATCATTGGTAACGTCGAACGTGGCATATGTAAATGTTGACCATTGAACGAGGAGTTTAAGTTCAAGCTTCCATGGACGATTGAAGTGACTGCAAAAACAAATAGTCTATAATCTTCACCGTGAACATCAGATCATATCATATGCATCCTTTTTTATTTGCTATAGCTAAAAATCTTCAAAGAAATTTGATAGGACACCTAGACACTTAGACATATTCTAGAAGGTGATAGAAGTGAAATAAGAGTTAGTTCATTCTCCTTATCTTTGAGGGGGGATATTCTGTTATGAAAGAAAAGGGGAGGGAAAGTTTAGAGGCATTGAGAAATATTGTTAGAGTTGGTTAGGAGATATTTATCTCTGGTTAGGAGCATTGTACTCTAGTATGAGTGTTCACACGCTGGTTTATCCTTTCTTTTTTCTGTTATTCCACCATTGTAGAGCCTTTGAGCTCATCTTTAAAATACAGTTCCTATTTCTTGAATTTACAGGTTCCAACAAAATCATATGTTCAAAATTTCAAGGTCAGGGGTTAAGGGAAGATGATACTAGAAATTGCTCTACATGTAAAGAGAATAGTGAAACGCAGCTAGCTTAAAACTAATAGAATTCTAAGATTATTACTTCATATTCACACTCATAACAACATACATTACAAAAGTACAATTTTGTTATTAATTGTAAATTTTTTATTGTCCTATTACTCCACAACTCCAGTACAACTCAACTTCTCTTCTGAAGGCTGGTTGGTCTTTACATTTGGAAAAGGATGTGCAAAGCAACATATCATGTCCTTTTTGCATGTTGTCAAGAACATCATACATATCATCAGGGTATTGTTTCCAAATATTGTACAATGCAAGAATTAATGTTTGTTCGACCATCATATAAATAAATTTTTGTTGTCAAGAAAACAATAGTGGAAATAATGCCACCCTTCTTTTGTTTTGTTTATTTGGCATTCTGGAAGCCATACTAATTATCCAGTCAACAATTGGAGCAAATTTGGCTACTTGAGACCATCATTCACTTATAATCATGCAAGTTTAACCCCCCAACTTTGCAGAGAAGAGGAAATTTTATTTTATTTTAATCTGAAAAACATTATAAAATTGAATAGGGGTCCAAACAATGTCCAACATAAGTTCTCAACATTTCACAGGAACCACAAAACAAATAACAAACATAAAGTAATGTTGAAGAGAATGTTTGTACCTGAGTATGAGCGTGGCTTCTGAATTGAGTTGTAGAGTGGAGAGGAGAATGCAAGAGAGTGCATAGTTGCCATTGCCAAGAAAAGAGAGAAGCAGTTCTTCTCAACACCTTGCTTCTCTAGTTGTCATAAAATCAAAAGATAGAAGTAAAATTGTGGTCCACAAAATGTCTATTGTGTCACAAACACAGCCATTCACTTGTGATGATAATGTTATGCTTTTGGCAAAGAATGTGAGTCCATCAGATTTGTGACAATCCATTGGTGTTGCTGACATGGCATTTGCAATCAGCAAATGATAGACGTGGCATGAATTATAACATTTATGCTATGTGTAGTGTCTCACATTCTATGTTTGAACAAGAACAACCGTTTAGGAGAATGCCAACTTTTTCTTTTTCTTTTAGTTTTTTGAATTTAAAAATGATGATATATCATATTTAAAAGTTTTTAAAAGATTTTTTGATAACTTTATTGTTGTTGGTAATTTCACATCACCTGGTTGTATGACATATTATCTAAAATATGTTACTTTATCAATCCTAAGTCGAAACATATGAAAAAGGATTAAAACCACATGATTTTAAAACAGGAGGATAAATTCTGTGAGTGGGTGAAATTTGAGGACCAAATTGTAATTAAGCATTTAAAAAAGAAATCATGTTAACAAATGCTTTTAAGAGCATTGTTTAAAGAATCTATTAAAAAAAATTGAATCTTGAAAATATAAGTCAAACAATTATTGTAGTAAAAAATCTTTCAAAAAAGTAATTTGTCATAGTAAAAAATAGAGTAAATTACACTCTCCTCCCCTCAAAGATGTTTGAATTACAGTCCCATCACCTCTTATGTTAAAATATACACTCATCTCCCTTAAAATGTAAAATTTATATTCCTCTCCCCTATAAGATGCTTGAATTACATCTCCCTCCCTTAATAATTAAATATGGACTACACTTTAATCTATTTTAACATAAATAATTTTTTTTATAATATATATTAATTTTGAATCACCATTTAAAAAACATAAATTTGTTTCTTTATAATCTAAATGTCAATGAAAATTAAATTTAAATCTTCTATTATTAATTTTATAATTTAGAGTATAAAATTCACTTTTAAATAACCATACGTAATCGACTTTAGTAATTTTTCACATATTTTAATTTTATTTTGGGTTGTTTCATATTTTATAATAGGATTTAAAACTATATGTTAATGAAATTGTGAATAAAAAATAAAGAAAGATATGTATTCAAAATTTGATTATATTAAAATGAACTTGCAATGTTATTTTTCTTTGAAGTGTGTTAGATTATTTTTTTGCTAAATTATTAGAATTAAAAAAAAATAAATTATTGAGGGACTAAAGCGTAGACTTTAACTTAAGAGGGGAGGAGAATGTAATTCAAGTTTCTCTCAAGGGAGTGGAGTGAAATGTTTTCTAATATGTTTTGAATAAAAGGGGAGAGGAGTGTATATTTTAACATAAAAGAGGAGGGGAGTGTAATTCAAGTATCTTTGAGGGAAGGGGAGTGTAATTTACTCTAAAAAATACACAATTTTCTATGTAAAAATTTCTTCTATTGATTACTTAAACAATGGCAGAGGAGTATCCACCTCCATTATAGTTATTTGAGTTTCTTAAATGGATCTCATTTAATTCTTTATATTATTCATATTTCCTGATTATTTAAACAACTAAACTCTATTTTTTTAAATTATCATAGAACTCATAAAAAAAACTTTTAAATGGGACCCAAGGACCCCAAGCACAATATACACCACAATTATATTTTACGGATGCTAAACAGTGCCCTCAAGGCATTGTTAAACAATCAAAATTAGTAATTTTTTTTATAAAAGTAATGTAATTTTTTTTTTTGTCAAGTAGCCTAACGGTTGGAGAAATTCACCTTAAAGGTACAATAGTGGGGTGTCCGGGGTTTGGACCCCGGCCCCTACATATATAATGCATTATCCCTTACCAAATGAGTTAAGCTCATGGGGACAAAGTAATGTAATTATTACTTAATCAAAAATCAAAATTTATATTTTTAAAACAAATTTTTTATTTATAGTTTCTTTAACCATTGCGCTGAGTATAGTCGTTAGCAAAATCTTTACATTATTACTATATAGCACCTTTAAGATCATAATTTAATTCCCTCAAAGAAAAGATCATAATTTAATGTTATATTATTATTATTTTATAAATTCAACAAAGCACAAAAGCATCGTTGCTTTGCATGGGAACGATTGCAATTGTATGACATTGCCTAAAAGCTAAATATAGCTGTTACCCTAACACAATGTCTTCAGGTTAAGTGAAAACACACTAATCGCAATTGATATTGGTATTTTAAGGACACTTATTAATATTTTTCTTTAAAAATACCATTTATCCGTTTTCCATTAGTTTTTTTTTTTATTAAAAAGTAGGTTAAATATATTTTCAGATCCTTTAAATATATGCCTTTCATTTTCCATCCCTTTAAAAAAAGCAATTTTAACTTTGATTCTCTAAATTTTTGGTACGGATTTTAGTTGTCATTTTTTTCTTCAAAAGTTCACGTTTCATGCTTAGAGTGACTTTTTTGATGACATGTAATGGTTAAAATCTTAAAATATCATTGTTAGAGGTCATCATTGATTACGTTTCACCTCAAAAAAAGGTCATCATTGACATATCATTATTATTATTTTTAGAGTGACATTTTTTTTAAGACATCTAAAACCTCAATTTTCTTTTCTAAATTGAGTCCCACTAAAAATGAAAGTTAATATGTTTAAAGGGAATAAAAACATATTTAACTCTAAAATAATATACCATCTTATTTTCATTTCGTTGACTCCCACTTTTTTATTTTTCATTTTCAAATTTACGGCTACAATAAATTTGAAGTTGACGACATATATTTTTGTCTTCCGTTAACTTCAACAAAAGAAAAGTTATTTAGCTGCAAATCAATAGGTTTGAAGTAAGTTTAGCAAAAAATTTATTGAGAAAAAAAATACAATAAAAATTAACTTAGTTTACCAACACACAATTTTAGAGCTGATAAACATGAAGCAAAATTATTGGAACATAACATTACTCGTTTACCTGATCATCTTAAATGAGCAACCACACTTTTTACAAACACTTTGTGTTGAACTATACTACCTTGCTTATATTTTTCACCCTTGTCATAATAACCTAAGATTAATTTTGAATTGCTTATAGTTCAGTGTCGTACAACTTATTGTATATCAAACACCTACAATAATACATTAAAATAAATTATGTTATGTGGCTACATTAAAAAATTGTACGTCTGTAACATAGATTAACATCATTATTAACCTATTAGTTTTGAAAGCTTATGTAATCTACATATAATTGATGTCTATCACATAATTGGCGTATTTACATATCTATTACAAAACAACATCATTTAAGAAAAATCAATTCTTATAAACATGAAGTAAGTTTATCGGAACTATCTAGTGTTATGGTAAACTTGACTCAAGTTTACCCGTAACAATTTAATTTTTCGACAACGTAGCTCAAGTTTAATGGAACTATTTTAAATTCCGATTAATTTTAGCGTATGGAAAAACTTTGGGGAATTGAAGAAATCTTTGGAGTGAACGAGTCTAGTTTCCAAAATATTGAAAGTGGGGTTCGTTTAGTTTGATGGTTTAGCAAAAAATGAAATGGTAAAAAAGTAAAAAAAGAAAATGAGTAAATTTGTATTTTGATGGTTTTAGGGGGTGGTTGGATAATTGTAGGGCCTACCTAACATGCTTGTATCGGACTTTGCAAGCCCAAACTGATATATATCAACTTGAAAATAATGGGGAGTGAAATTCTGTTTAAAAATAAAATAAAGGGAATTGAAATGAGGAAAAAATAAATAAAAAGAGCAAAGCAAAAGGATTATAAATAAATGGCATTCATTCTATCAAGAATTGATATAGTACATCGATACAACAAATTCAAAGTCGCTAAAAACAAAAATGACAAATTTACAAACAAACTTACATGTTAATGACATAAAACGACAAAGTGCATGTGATTACAAATATGACTATATTCAAGTGTCCGGAATATTCATGTCTTCAGATCTGCAACTTGATTAGCGGAAAACATTGATTGAATCTTCACTTGATCAAAACTAATCTTTCAACCTGAATAAAGCAAACACCAAACTAAGATGGAGAAATAAAAAATACACCACACAAAATCATAATAAGAAGGGAGTTTCTGTGATACACCTTTAAATTAAAATGTACCGGTACACCTATTTCATAAATCAATAAGTTAACGATCATTTTTATGTAATAGAGAGATATTTATTGACTTTTATATTTTTAAAAATATTACTATTTCATAAGAAAAAAAAAATTTCATTCTTTATAATACTCATGCTAACTTTTTAACATTTTATCAAAAAATAATAATTAACTTTCACTATTATAAGTATTAAAAATAAAATAAAAATTGAATTTTGATTTGCCGACACTTTTGAGAAATAAAATATAATTATTATAATTGTAACTGATAGAAAATATATTTTTTCTAAATAAAAAAACTCATTAAACTATTCATTTAATATATGACGGTGTACCGGTACACTCAAAATTGCCTAATAGGAATACAAAATCATAAAAACAAAAGAAATAAGACCGAAAATACGTGGAAAGTGATTATTGGAAAACCAATATACATGCATTACATACATCATACATGTACACTTGGTCAAAAAAGAAATATGATGCATCATACTTGTACATGTGCAATTAGGGGCACCTTGATCCCGTTTTAGCATCTCTTTGCTGTATATGTAATAATAATAATATGACATATCTCTTTCTTTTCTTTTTTAAAATGGTGAATGCTTGGGATGAAACCCCATGTGGACGCACGCAAGCAAAGTTTTCATTTTTTCAACATTCTCCAATATACCACCCTTGGATTCCTATAAAAAAATGGTATATAACTATAAGAAAGAACATAATAGTCATCAAATAATTAAGCACCATGACCAATTGATTATTTAAAATCCTCACTGTCTCTGTCAAAAAATAATGAGAAAAAAAATGTACTTCACTAGGAAGCTGCTATTTCACATGCCTTCCATATGATTCAGTATATGGATGGATCATAGGTGGCAAATGTGTTATAGGGCAATAGAAACGGTAGTAGTACTAGTAATGTGTATCACTTACCTAAATCCAACACACCACATGCTTGCATGTGAATATTTGTAAGAGAGAAAAGAAGTAAAAACAAAAAATAATGAATTTTGATATGAAAGAAGTGGCAGTTGGTGGGCTCATACTCTCATCATGCCATGATTGATTAAGTGCACCACTCTCCCCCCATTTTCTTCTGTTTCATATTTCCTTTAGTAGTTTATTATCCTTTCTTAATGACATTTGCATATGACCCTACTTTTATCAAGTACTGCAGTTTGAGTACTTTTTATTTGTATTCAAAAGGTTTAAAAGGTAAAAGAAAAATAAATTAAACCTCCCTCGGAAATTAACCTAATGTGTACTATCAAATTGTAGAACTAGAAATTTTTGTTACATTGTGAGTTCATTATTCAACATGGCACTTCAACATAATAAGTTCAAAATTTATTGGTGCAGAAAATTTATGAAATTATGAAAATTGGAGCTAGGGAATAAAATTTGTGAATAAGCAAAAAGACCAAAATGTATTTAAGCTTCTTTGTTTATAGTTGATACTGTAACAGGTGCTCTAATCTTAATACCCCACATTCCCACAATCATTTTTGTGTCCTTTCATTTCTTTGAAAGCAATTAGTGAGTGAATGGTAGAATTTGTCTCTTTTTCATGTTTCTTTCTCCCTCTAACATGGAAAGATTCCCTTTAAATCATTATGAATAATTAACATTTATTAGGATAAAACTATCAAGTGGGGATGGATAATGGTTCATTGGTTATAATATTTCTTTTGGTTTAGATTTTGATATTAAGATAATCATCACAAGTACATAATTTTTCAGGTTAGGTAGATCCTACTTTTAAGTTTTAACCATATGTTAGTTTGGGTCATTTATGCATCATTTCTGAATCTTTGTCATAGTTAGAAGTTACCCTTTAAGTCCACCAGAAATTCAACTTTAACAATCATGAAACACACTTGAAGTAGCTTAATGAATACTTTTATTTTCTTATACTTAGAATAAATATTTTTATTGAATGTACTGTCATGGGCCATGACAAGATCTTTTGAGTTTGAATATTGTTTATTAACTTCCCAAAAGGAAAGGTTCTGAAAACATTCATCCTTAAAGCTTAAATGAGTTTATAAAGTTTACTTAACTATGTAGTAGCGTAGTAGTTACATTTTTTTTTATTCCTTTTAATATCTTTTCACATAAAACACCGTCGATACTGGTAATAATTTAAGAAAATGAATATATTAAATCACATATGTTGGTGTCGAACATTGACATATGTTTAACATGTTACTGACACGTCTTTAATTTAAAGTGTCGGTGTTATCGGTGACAGTTAATATAGGGGTGAATCTATATGCAGATGATAAATTCTTTCATTTTTTTGTTCTAGACAACTTAGCAAGGATATCCTTGCTGTAAAAAGGGATTCATAATAAACAAATTAGAGAAACAATTGGTTTTAAATAAAAGAAAAAAAGTACATCTCTATTCCTTCTTCAAGTTGACAATGAAAACACATAAAAGAAGTAGGAACTAAATGGCATGAAGGGTCACATTCTCTACCATGTTTTATGTCGGAGAAATTTCCAATAATTCCAAACCTTCACTGTCACTATGTTAACATTATTATCTGCTATCAAATACTAATCCATAAACATGACAAACCTTAAAAAAATGACCAACATTAATGAATGGTTTATAACTAACCCAACCCTATTATATATCAAATCCTATTTACATTAACCATATCCTCCTTTGTCCTTCCAATCAATTCCTTATCAAAATCAAGAGATATCACTCTCTGTCAGTGTCATGTCTACTCCTTACAACACCATTGTCCTTCATTAGAGAGTGCAATGGTAGAAAACTGAGACACTGATCAAGCTGAAGAAGAACAACAACAAAATGCAGCTCAAAACTCAGTCTTTCATCATCGTCTTCTTCTTCTTCTGTTGCATTTGTTGTGCTGGTGCAGAAGCAGATAATGAAGCATCTGCTTTACTTTCTATAAAAGCAGGTCTCATTGATCCATTTAATAGCCTACATGATTGGAAGGATGGAGGAGCAGCTAAAGCTCATTGTAACTGGACTGGTGTCCAGTGCAACTCAGCTGGAGCTGTAGAGAAGCTTAATCTCTCACACATGAATCTGAGTGGAATTGTCTCAAATGAGATACAAAGTTTAAAGAGTCTAACTTTTTTAAACTTGTGTTGCAATGGATTTGAGTCACCACTTTCAAAACACATAACCAACCTCACCTCACTAAAGAGTCTTGACGTAAGCCAGAATTTCTTCACCGGCGACTTTCCATCAGGCCTTGGAAAGGCGTCGGAACTTGTTTCCTTGAATGCATCAAGCAACAATTTCTCAGGTTTTCTTCCTGAGGACCTTGGAAATATCTCTTCCTTAGAGACACTTGATCTTAGAGGCAGCTTCTTTGAAGGGTCTATTCCAAAATCCATCAGTAACTTGAGTAATCTGAAGTACCTTGGTCTATCTGGGAATAATCTCACCGGGAAAATCCCGGATGAGATTGGTAAACTTTCATTGCTGGAGTATATGATCATCGGTTATAACGAATTTGAAGGTGGGATTCCGAAAGAGTTTGGAAATTTAACCAAGCTGAAGTATCTTGATTTAGCAGAAGGCAACGTTGGTGGTGAAATTCCTGATGAGTTGGGAAAACTCAAGTTATTGAACACAGTTTTCTTGTACAAGAACAGTTTTGAAGGAAAGATTCCAACAACTATTGGAAACATGACTTCATTGATGCTGCTTGATCTCTCAGACAACATGTTATCAGGAAATATTCCTGCTGAAATAAGTCAGCTGAAGAATTTGCAGCTTCTGAACTTCATGAGGAACAAGCTATCTGGTCCTGTACCTTCTGGCCTTGGAGATTTGCCTCAACTAGAGGTGCTTGAGCTATGGAACAATTCTTTGTCAGGGCCATTGCCTAGAGACCTCGGCAAGAATTCGCCACTGCAGTGGTTGGATGTATCGTCCAATTCACTCTCCGGCGAGATTCCTGAAACTCTTTGCACTAAGGGAAATCTCACCAAGCTTATACTTTTCAACAATGCCTTCAATGGTCCAATTCCAACAAGCCTATCCAAATGTCCTTCACTCGTTCGTGTTCGAATTCAAAACAATTTTCTTTCTGGTACAATTCCTGTTGGTTTTGGTAAGCTTGAGAAGCTTCAGAGGCTAGAATTGGCTAACAATAGTCTCACTGGTGGAATTCCTGAGGACATTGCTTCTTCCACATCTCTTTCGTTCATTGATTTCTCCAGAAACAACCTCCACTCTTCTCTTCCTTCCACCATTATTTCCATTTCAAATCTGCAGACGTTCATCGTCTCTGAAAACAACCTGGAAGGGGATATTCCAGACCAATTCCAAGACTGTCCCTCACTTGGAGTTTTGGATCTCTCATCAAACTTTTTCTCCGGAGTCCTTCCAGAAAGCATTGCTTCGTGTCAGAAATTGGTAAAATTGAGCCTGCAAAACAACCTTTTGACGGGCGGCATTCCAAAAGCTATAGCAAGCATGCCTACATTGTCCATTCTTGATCTTGCTAATAACTCTCTAACCGGTCAAATACCTGATAACTTTGGTATGTCTCCAGCTCTGGAAACATTCAATGTCTCATACAACAAGTTAGAAGGTCCTGTCCCGGAAAATGGCATGCTAAGAGCAATAAATCCAAATGATCTTGTGGGAAATGCTGGCCTTTGCGGTGGTTTCTTCCCTCCATGTGGGAAAACCTCAGCATATACAATGAGGCACGGAAGCTCACACACAAAGCACATTATTGTAGGATGGATAATTGGAATATCATCCATCTTAGCCATTGGACTTGCTGCTTTGGTAGCAAGATCCATATACATGAAGTGGTACACTGAAGGATTGTGCTTCCGAGGAAGATTTTACGGAGGTAGCAAGGGATGGCCTTGGAGATTGATGGCATTTCAGAGACTCGATTTTACAAGTACTGATATCTTATCCTGCATCAAGGAAACAAATGTGATAGGCATGGGAGGGACCGGCGTTGTTTATAAGGCTGAGATTGCGCAATCAAGTACAGTTGTGGCAGTCAAAAAATTATGGAGAACAGAATCTGATATTGAAGTAGGAAGTGGTGATGATCTTGTTGGAGAGGTGAATCTTTTAGGGAGGCTAAGGCATAGGAACATTGTTAGACTACTAGGGTTTCTTTATAATGACACTGATGTGATGATAGTTTATGAATTTATGGTCAATGGAAACCTTGGAGATGCCTTGCATGGTAAACAATCAGCGAGATTGCTTGTAGACTGGGTTTCGCGGTATAACATAGCTCTAGGAATCGCACAGGGACTGGCTTATCTTCATCATGACTGTCATCCACCTGTTATCCATCGTGATATCAAGTCGAATAATATACTTCTTGACGCAAATCTTGAGGCAAGGATAGCAGACTTCGGATTAGCCAAGATGATGGTTCGGAAGAATGAAACAGTCTCCATGATTGCCGGATCCTATGGATACATTGCCCCTGGTGAGTTACTCCTTACAATACTGACTATTTTTATTTTTGTAGGGTAAGCAATGTTTCTTAATTTTTCGATTTACAATATTCACATTTCTAACCATTTCAATGCTTTACTATTTTGGCAGAATATGGATACTCCTTGAAGGTAGATGAAAAGATTGACATTTACAGCTTTGGAATAGTTCTTTTGGAGCTTATTACAGGAAAGCGGCCTATAGATCCAGACTTTGGAGAATCTGTAGACATTGTAGGGTGGATTAGAAGGAAGATAGACAAAAATTCTCCAGAAGAGGCGTTAGATCCAAGTGTAGGAAACTGTAAGCATGTTCAAGAAGAGATGCTTTTAGTTCTCAGAATAGCACTTCTTTGCACTGCTAAGCTACCTAAGGAAAGACCCTCCATGAGGGATGTTATAATGATGCTAGGAGAGGCAAAACCAAGGAGAAAAGGTGGCAAGAAAAATGAAACATTAACTGCTAACAAAGAGAGCATGTAACTAGCACATCACCAGTTAATGGCCTTCTTTAGGAACTAAAAATTGAGTTTTTCCAACCCAGCAACTCAAATCCTCCTTGTACTTAGATGTTAATTTCCTGTAATTTTGTAATCAATTTAGCTGCTTACATTACTTTCAAAATTTGTATATCAAGATGGATTAATGTTTGCAAATAATTGTATGTATCATGATTTTGGCGCCAGGCGGCATATATTTAAGCCAGAAAACCAAATAAAACAATTGTACCTAGGCCCTGTTTGGATTAGCTTATTTTAGAGCTTATGCAAAACAGCTTATGCAAATAAATATGCTTTTATGTATTATTTATAAGCTTGTTAATGTAGTTTATGATAAAACGGTTTATGAAGGTACAATTTTCGTTAGTGAGAAGTTATAAATTAAGATAAAAACTTATTTATTTGTATAAGCTCTTTTTCATAAGCTCAATGCAAACGGGATCCTACTATCATTCAAATAACAATAACAAATTTCTATCCTATTTTTTGGCATGTGTTCGTGTTACAAGTAACCCTTTAATCCACAAGATTGAGTGTACTTTAAGTTCTGAACCACAAGATTGAGGAGAAACATATCCCAACACACCTCATAACTTTGTTTGAAGGCTACAACCCTGAACCACTTCATTGCATTTATACCAGAACATTATTTATCTCTAAAACAGATATACAAACAGTTGACACGACAATGACACATCGACACCGGAAATAATTTGAAAAAGTAGAAGAATCGAATGTAATCACATGTGTCATTGCCGTGTCATTGTCAGACATTGACATGTGTTAGACACTGGACACGGTTTCAATGTGAAGTGGCAATACTACATGGTTATTTATTAGCCTCAATTTTTAATGATTTCTATTTTAAAGTAAGGAACCAAACTGATCCTTCTGAAAATAGGTGTTCCTTCGAAGGAAATTCTGAATTACAACAGCAGGGAAAGAAAGTTCAATCAAAACTAGATGGCTGCGGAAGTTAGCAATCACCTCACATTAAGAAATAATCTGACTTTCATGATTAGTAGTATTACATGAAATTTTATGGTGCCTGCATCCCAAGTGGATGGGGCACTCTTTGTTTTATGTAGGGATCATCAAGAATCAGAGTTTCACTCATTTTAAGGTTGCATCATGGAAGTAGTTCTGGGTTAGATTAAAGAGTGGCCACTGCTTCTCTTGTGAGTGATATAGCCCTTTAGAATTGTATAATTACATGGTGGTTCTTGGCATGCTCTTGTTTTTCCTTGTATTAGCTCGCCTTTTTAATCATTGTTGTATTGGATTCAATGACTACTTCTACACTATTCTTACTACTTATATGTTTGCTATGAATAAATAAAAAGTACATAGAGTAGTGACAATTTTAAATGGTTAATGGTTTACAACATGTTATAAGTTCAAGTCTATCCACAGTTATCATATCGAAAAAAGAAACTAAAAATATCAAATAACCATATGTTATATAATGAATTATGGATTAAGTGAATAGATTTCTCACTGCAACCAAATATTTCATATAATTGACAAAAAATCTGGATATCTTCACTCCAAAGCAATAGAAGACAACTGTATAGCTAACCATCTTTCTGTGCAGCAATTGCACAAGCAGCAAAAATCTCATCATCTCTTGCTGCTGCTATATATCCATAATCACAGAGCCAAGAGCTACAATAATGAGCCATCTGCCCTCTTGGCCTTTTCTCTTACCATTGTCTGGACAAACAGATCCCCAGTCCTGTACGAAGATCATACCTGCACAGCACAAATATGGGGATCACGATCAAAATGCCGAAAGTTCAACGATGACAATAATCAAAATGTTTGGACAATTTAATAATATAATCAAGATGGTATATATCCAAGAGGATGGTTAGAGGCATACTGCATATTCCTTTTGTCCATTTAGGTAGAATTGTTGTTTTATCGCATCACATAAGATCTGTAAGCTAATTGTTACTAAGTCATAAACCAAAAGAGGGGGTGCAAATGCAATGACATTTTAATGCATCTGTTAAGAGCTTACCAGTGGGCCGCTGGCTACATAATGAAAACCGATAGACTCCCCATATTCTTTCCAGAAAGCAAATTTGTCAGGCGTAACATACTCTTTTACTGTCAAGTGCAAAGGAGTCGGCTACAACAATATCATTTTTATTAAATTAGTACAATCCACAACAATCTAAGCATAAATTAAATTTAACATGCAATATATGAAATAGCTGCTGCAATTTTGCATACGCCCTTGTATACCATTGGATAAACAATATGTTTTCTAGTTTCCACAAACATTCTTGAAAGATCACTAATCCCACCTAAATTAGAACATTGTTCACAAAACGAACATCCATGATATAATTTTCAAGTTGATTGTCGATTCCCATAAGCTTCAAAGAAGAAAATTTTGATAGATAAAATCGAGCCAAATTAATCAGCTTCTCCTTGTCAAATGCACAAAATGAATCTCTTGGATTTAAACTTGCTACACAAATAAGCAATTCAATACTCACCACAGTAAATATGTTGTTAGGCTCTTGAGGTTGTCTGTCAATCACTTGATAAAATACCTCAACTTAAAAATTATGCAAGTTTAAAACCTTTTCTAGTTTACGCCTTGAGATTTAGATTGTGACTTGGTATTATAAGTGGGTAACATACAACTACAAAGTCTTTAAACTCTTCGTCTTCCACTAGACAATGAGTACCAATTTTCTTTATATCTTTTTTTGTGGCATTTTCATTTTTCCTTTAATTAAAAACCATAGGTCAAGTTAAAGGCTTAAATGTTAGAAATTTAGGTCTAATTAAAAACAGATTTGATAAAACATGTTCAACAATTATGAATCAACAGCGGAAGCAAACAAAACATTGAACATCATTATGAACGGATCTACAACATGTTTGATTTATCAAGGATATTAAGAATTAGGTATAAGGAATACCTGGATAAAGCTTTCATGGCAGCCCTCTCAACTATACGACGATAAACATAGAGGAATGATTGAAACAAACATAAGGGGTTAGCGGCGGCTAGTTTGGTTCTTCCTCAACCGGTACCTTTATGCCTCAAGTTCTCTTCAGATGGGGAGAAGAGAGAGTTTTGCCATGTACGGTATATTGGGGACCATAGCCGAT
>Ga0315915_1003879_pt1 | contig 18945 bp, 15 predicted proteins | sample MpolbnodulesMG_FD_207738 | JGI IMG/M metagenome (GOLD analysis project Ga0315915, IMG submission 207738) | Medicago polymorpha root nodule microbial communities from Los Angeles, California, United States - branched nodules | ecosystem: Host-associated > Plants > Roots > Nodule | place: USA...
TTACCCCCTTAATAGGCCAAACAAAAACGAAAATTTCTTGAAAAATAAAATAAAATTGGTTTTTGTTTGGCCTATTAAGGGGTAAATCAAAACAAAAATATTTTACAGGGGGTAAATCAAAATAAAAATTCTACAGGGGAAAAACCGAAAATGACCTATATTACAGGGGTAAAGACCTATTAACCCTATGTTTTAACCAGTAAAATATTTTAACCTTAATCGAACACAACACCCGATCCTCACCACACTGAATCCCACTTTCCACCTCAATCGAACGGCTCACATTTTAACTGCTCCGTATTCAAATCTAACGGCTAATAAGACGCAAAGTGTAAGAGTAGAAATAGAAGAAATTTTCATTCACAATCATTTCTAAAACCCTAGCAAAACCCTTTATCTCCTCACTTCTTCAACCCAACCAAAAATGGCGTTCAATTCAATTCTTCGTTCCAAGTCAAGCACTTTCGTTAGGGCTTTTTCTTCTGCGACTCAATTGATCAGAAAAACCCAACCGGGTCATCGCGCCGTGCTTTCCGCCGCCGTCAATCGATACGAGGGTTCATTTGTTCCTACGTTTCACTTTTCTTCTGTATCTGTCAAAAACAAACCCACCTCCGATGATATTCTTCTCCGTTTCATCGAATCGGAAATCACTTGTGCTCAGGAAACCGATGATTTCGGCGCTGTAAGTTTCATCTTCCTTTTTAATTTCATTTACATATAGGGTGTGTTTAGCTCGAAGCATTTTTGAACTTATAGCTTATAAGCTGGTATGATTAAAAAAGACCCGTTTCATAACTGTCATTTTCTCAGCAGCGTATGATTTATTTTTATATGTTATAGCATCTTTTGATAAGCTAAATCAAGTAACTTATAGCTTAAAACTTATAGCTTATCATTTTCTCTCTCAATTTTACCTTGTAATCTTAAGCTCTGTTTGGTAAAACATAATTTTGGCTTGTGGCTTATAGCTTATAATCTCGTGTTATTATAAAAGACTTGTCTGTTAACTGTTATTTTTACATGAGCTTATAGCGGTTTATAATAAGCTAATTCAAGTAGCTTATAGCTTATCACTTTTTATCTCAATTTTACCCATGCAATCTTAATTGAAAAGATAAATAGTAATTAAAAGCACACTTTTTTTATGTCATTTCATATTTATAAGCTAATATAACTGCTAATTTTACTTAGCACTACAAATTCAATAAGCTAGCTTATAAGTCATCCACTATAAGCCATCTATAAGCTAGCTTATCTGCTATCCGCTATGTTTTACCAAACAGAGCCTATGAAAAAATTAAATTTTAATTAATATATCTTTTGTATGTCATTTCATATTTATAAGCTAGTCCATTTGCTAAATTTTCCAAAAACTACAAATTCAATCAACTAGCTTATATGCTTGCTTATAGCTACACTCTATAAGCTTGTTTATCAGTTATTCTCTATTTTTTTTTACCAAACAGAGCCATAATTTTTTTTTTTCACCTTAACCATGATTATCTTGTTGTTATTTATGATAAATTGATAATTATTATTATTTATGAAGAAAGAAATTGGCGGGAGTGGGGGAAAATCCGAGTAATTGAGTCAGAGTCGTTTTTGGTATTGAGCACCGGTGGTAGTGAGGTGGCAGATTGGGCAGGGCTGTGGATTTATGGGAGCTCATTAATTGCGTTAAATATGATTATCTTAGTTTGGAGGATTATTTAGAACAAGCTACCAACTAAATATAATCTTTCAAGAGAGGGGTTTAGTATTGATTTTTTCAGGGTTTTGTGTAGGAGGATGTGGTACTTTGGAAAGTGTAAATCATTTTATTCTTTAATTTTCTAATTTTTTCCGGTGATTTGGAGTGAGACTTTGTAATGGCTTGGGGTTCGGGCGACCCTCCAATTTAGAGGTTTCGAACTCCTTGTCTATTTTAAAAATCTCATGAATGGGAGTAGAAAATTTCTTGAAAAATTGGCTGTGATTATTTGGTTTTCTTTCTAATGTTTGTGTAGTTTGGAAAGTTTGGAACGGTGTGATTTTTTTCTCAAAAAGGACTCGAATGGGAAAAACTTTTAAAAGAGTCAACATTTTTTATCTTGGAAAATCCTTAAAACTTAGTCAAGTGGGTTCTTTTACTCTATTAATCAATGGGTTGTAAATCCCTTGATCTGTTCTGTTGAGAATTCACTTTCTGTTTGAAGTTGGGGCGTGCTCAGTTTTATGTACTTATTGAGGGGAGTGGTGTTGCTTCAGTTTCACTCTGAATTTTTTCGAGGGGTGTTTGTGGTTGTTCTGCATTGTTTGATCTGTTCTGCTGTTTTTTCTCTCCTGCCGCAGTAGTGAGTCTGACGGCTTGGTACTAGTTGAGTTCATCTAGTTTCAGGGTTACATTGTCAAGGCTTTCTCTTTCATCTTGTCTGAAAGCCTTTTGTTCCTATACCTTAATAATAAGTTTCATTTCATTGAGATCAAGTTTATATTGGTGGCGTGGCAGGCAAACTTTTGTTGCAAGTTTGGTTGTAGCAGCTAGTTAGTCTCAGGTTTGGTATTTCCGGAAGAAGATATCAGGCTGTATAATCTGGTTTGGGTGGTGTGTCAGTTTTGAGCTTGGCGTGGTTAGGTGTTTTCTTATTTCTTATCTCCTTTTGTTTTGTAGTTTTTTGTTAGCTTCAATCTTTGTGATGTCTTTGCTTAGTTTTGCACGCCTTGTGCCTAATTCTGAGCATATTAATATATTTTTCCTTTTCATTTTTTTTTGTGAAATGTTGAAAATATGAATTTGGTTGTTATTATGATAATTAATGTTGTGAAATGTTGAAAAATTTGATTATGGTTGATATAGGGTGAGGAAGTTCCGAGCAATTTCCCATTTAAGATAGTTGATAATCCAGGAAATCAGACAATAACACTTAAAAGGACTTATCAAGGTGAAGAAATTCAGGTTGAGGTTCACATGCCTGATTTGGTTACTGGTGAAGAACATGATCATCAAGATGATGATAAGGATGATGAGAGTGAGAGAGCAACTCAATCAAGCATTCCACTTTCAGTCAGTGTTTCTAAGAAGGATGGGCCCTCTTTGGAGTTCAGTTGTGTTGCTTACCCAGATGAGATTGTTATCGACAGCTTGTCTGTAAAGAATCCTGATTTTTCTGAAGAACAGATTCCTTATGACGGGCCAGATTTTCAGTATGTACTTCTTTCTGATTATTTTATTTTGTTTATAAATATGCGCATTCACTGTTTCAAACCGGGGTTACATCAGTGTTGTTAAATGACGGCTACAGTGGTACTATACCATAGCAGAATTTTGAATAAATTGTTACTGTTCTGTGATATGCTGTTTTCTACAAAATGTTTTCAAATAGCAGCTATAGTGGTGCTATAGCACATTCGTGTAGCGGAATTCGAACAAACTACGATTTTCCGCAATCGGAAATTTAAATTGGGTTCTGTTGCTAACCTGTACTGCTTGGTCCTAGAGACATGAAAAATATTGATAATATTGATGTTGCAGTTCAGATTGCGGTTTTGGAGCGTTTTGTAAAACCCTGTTTTAATACTTTCAATTAATGTTGTAGCTAAGGCATTGTTTGATTGAGATTCTGCCATTTTTTATAGGGATTTGGATGAGGCATTGCAAAAGTCATTCCACAAGTACTTAGAAATAAGGGGAATCAAACCAAGCACAACAAATTTCTTGCATGAGTACATGATCAACAAGGATAGTAGAGAATACTTGGTGTGGTTAAATAAGCTCAAGAATTTCATTAAAGCATGAGCATTGACATGGTCTGAAGAAATCACAGAGGATACTCAATTTGTCCCATAGTTTTCATATACATTTGAGTGGAAAGACTAATAGTATATGGTGATCACTGTGGTTTCATTCCTAGGAGGAAAATAATCAGATATTGTGTCATTGTGGTTTAGTGGTAGTTTCTACTTCCTATTTGAAAGGCACACTGGTTGAAAATGTTAGCATTTATATCCTTAGTAAGGGCTTTATTACATCATCTTTGTTTTTGGAATTAGTTTTTGCATCTATATACCTTTGTGAATTATTTTACATTAGAGGGTGTTTTTCAAAATTAAGACTCATTTAGAATATTTTATAAAAATATTTGAATTTCCCTCATTTTCCATTATAATATGGTAAAATAATTTTTTTTTGGGGAAGTTTCAGCATTACATATTTCCAATCCAATGTAAAGTTTCTCTGACACAACATAGAGAGTTTCTGTGACTATTTTCACTGCCTACACAAAGAGGATGAAATCACTACAAAGCTGAGAGTAGTGAAAACGATGTAAAAACGACTAGACAAGGAGCGTCAAACGGAACATCGTTAACAATTTTATCGATGCATGATATAACAAGATACAATGACTCTGAGTAGAAATCCAAAAACAAGATGCAACATGTATTAAATTTGTCGAATCACAGAGAAAATCACGACAAAACAACTATCACTTCATTGAAAACTGAAGAACTGAGTTATACAATGTACAAAAGAGCTTTATCTACCACTATGGCTCCGTTTGGATCAGCTTATTTTAGAGTTTATATAAAACAGCTTATGCAAAAAAATAAGTTTTTATGTATTATTTATAAGTTTTTAAGGTAGTTTATGAAAAAACAGTTTATGAAGATACAATTTTCGTTAGTCAGACCTTATAAGTTAAAATAAAAATTTATTTATTTGCATAAGCTATTTTTTATAAGCTCAATCCAAACGGTGCCTATATCTAGTTGAAACTAACATGATTGCATTAACTTGTAACTACTCCCTCCGTTCCTTTTTAAGTGTCTTTTTAAGGTGAATTTTTCGTTCCTATTTCACTGTCTTTTTTGTATTTTAAGGGTACGATTTGTCAATTATACTCTTTGTCGATTACTTTTATCTTTTTCAATAAAACTAATTAATTAATGCTATCTATTTGGAAAGATAAAGTTTGTTTTTTGTTTTTAAAGAAAGTTTGTTTCTTGTTATCTTTAAATTTAAACAAAATTTTGTTCCAAATAATGGTTCCAAGAAGAGTTAAAATTCTATAAATAAGATGAGTAGCAATTATTAAAAATTTCAAGTGTGACTCTAGCATTGGTTGAAGTCATAGTTGAAGCCTTAACTTTAATCAAAGGAGTTGGAAGAAAGTTAATTTTTTCTTAACTTTTGATTAATTTGAAGTTGAAATAATTTTTATATCGACTTAAATTAATTAAAAAGATGTGCACAATATTTAAAAAATTGACAATAGTTTGTTATGAGAGAGAAGAGTGCGAAAAAAAAAAAGAAATTTATTGGAGAAAAAGATAATATTAACTGACTATTGTTTGTACCTGTAAAAAAAAAAACTGACTATTGTTTGTTACAAGAGAAGAGAAGATAACATATTAAATTTATTGAAAAGATAAAGTGTGTGCAAAAAAATAGGAATTTATTGGTGGATTAAAATGAGGGTATAATAGAAAGAAAATGTGCAAAAATACACTTATCTATTTTGGTGTTAATTTTCTAAAAAAACACTTATAAGATCTTCTAATAACATGTTGTCTCAAGATCCTGGATAATCTTCACAATAGAATTTGCCAAGGTGGAGCAACAGTTTCAAGAATTTAATGGAAAAATGGAAGTTATTTTGCAATGATGAGTTTGAAGTGAGGAAAGGAATTGATAACTAAACTCAAATCGCCAAAGAAATATGACAGGTGAGAAAATGCAACAGAGAAACAAAGCAAAAGGGGAAGAAAATGAAAATTTGAAGAAAGGACAGTAAAATTGTAAGAACTACAAAAAAATGCAAGATGCAATTATTTTACAAGGACCCAAAACAAAATTTGAAAACTTACAAGGATCAAAAGCTTATTTAACTCAATGTTTTCAAAATTGGATTTGCGTATGTTTTCGTCCTCAAACAAATATTTCAAGCACTGCCACAAACAGATGTATTATCATAGCATCTCATCAAACCATACTGAAAGTTACTTAATTAGTTCTCATGAGTTATGACAAGCCTATTTTGTTTGGTCCTCAACAGGTGTATTATTTGTATTCCATGTATTTGATTAATACTACGTGTAGTTATGACAAAAAAAATAAAAATACTACGTGTAGTTTATATCTAATATTCGAAATACATGAAATGGTATTGGTAACATGATATTTCTGCTAAAAAAGAGTATTATGCACTGTCATAAAGCAAAATCGTGTTACTACTATATTTATTTTACCATATTCTGTATATTACTCCTAGAAATCATGTTACTACTATATTTATTTTACCATATTCTGTATATTACTCCTAGTTGACATACTATTTCAGCATTTCGAAAAGTTTCATCACTTACCCTTTTTTCGTTTTCTTAAGAGGATCACTATCAAAATATTTATTGTAGAATATGAAAAATTGAATTAATACCATTCAAATGTAATTGCATCGAATGGAAATTACACCACCATTAACCAAATTCCATTGAAAATCTGATCTTATCAAATCCCACCAACTCAAAATTAGTACTAGTATAATAATATTAAAGAAGCATAAATATTTTACCGTTTTCTTTTTTTCCATTATGAATGATGAATGAATAATCACAAATTTTGAGGCTCTATTCTTATGTAAGAGTCTATCTACATTCTCATAGTCACAAGTCTATAAAAAGGTTGTATTGTAACAAAGAAAGTCGTACCAAAATTTGTGATAGCAACAATGAACACACTTGGCTTTCTTACTCTTTCTTTCTTTTCCCTTTGTTTTGTTGTTTCTTTTTCTCATGCTTTAAGCAATGGTTTTAGTGTTGAACTTATCCACCGTGACTCCTCAAAATCACCTTACTACAAACCTACCGAAAATAAATACCAACACATTGTCGATGCAGCAAGTCGTTCCATCAATCGTGCCAATCATCTCTTTAAGGATTCTGACACAGGTACACCTGAATCAACTGTAATCCCCGATAGGGGTGGTTATCTCATGACTTATTCAGTTGGTACCCCTCCAACTAAGATATACGGTATTGCTGATACAGGTAGTGACATTGTTTGGCTTCAATGTGAGCCTTGTGAACAATGTTACAATCAAACCACTCCCATTTTTAATCCATCAAAATCATCTAGTTACAAAAACATTCCTTGTTCGTCCAAGCTATGTCATTCTGTGAGAGACACCTCTTGCAGTGACCAAAATTCTTGTGAATATAGAATTAGTTATGGAGATTCTTCACATTCACAAGGAGATCTTAGTGTTGATACTCTTTCATTGGAGTCCACCACCGGAAGTCCTGTTTCATTTCCTAAAACAGCGATAGGATGTGGAACTGATAATGCGGGGACGTTTGGAGGCGCAAGCTCTGGTATAGTTGGCCTTGGAGGTGGGCCGGTGTCTCTCATAACACAACTGGGATCATCCATTGGTGGTAAATTCTCTTATTGTTTGGTGCCATTGTTGAACAAGGAGTCAAATGCAACAAGTATACTCAGTTTTGGAGATGCCGCTGTGGTTTCGGGTGACGGCGCTGTGTCAACTCCTCTAGTAAATAAAGACCCTCCAGTTTTCTACTTTTTGACATTACAAGCATTTAGTGTTGGAAACAAAAGAGTAGAATTTGGAGGCTCTTCAGAAGGTGGTGATGAAGGTAACATCATAATTGATTCAGGTACAACATTGACACTTTTACCACCTGACGTCTATAATAACTTGGAATCAGCTGTGGTGCATTCGGTGAAACTAGAGCGTGTTGATGATCCTAATCAACAATTCAGCCTATGCTATAGTTTGACATCAAATGAGTATGATTTTCCTATAATCACCGCACATTTTAAAGGTGCCGATGTTGCGTTGCATTCTATTAGTACCTTTGTTCCAATTGCTGAAGGTATTGTTTGCTTTGCTTTCCAATCGTCTCCTCCTCAGCTTGGTTCCATCTTTGGGAACTTGGCTCAGCAAAATTTGTTGGTCGGTTATGATCTTCAACAAGAAACAGTGTCGTTTAAACCTACTGATTGTACCAAAGTGTAATGAGTGTTGAAGTCTATGTTTGTTTCTTGTTGGTTATATTATGTTTGCTTTGATCCTTGAATTTATAATAAAATAATTTGCATTTTATTTCGTATCTGTTTGCATTCAAATATAATTCACATTTGATTTCTGTCAAATATTCAATATCATCCATGTTGCATTTGTTTAGTATCATATATAACTCTCACACACAATTGCGAGGTCTCGAATTCGAGCCTACATAAGTCATAAGGTGTATGTTCAAACTATCTTACAAACAAATATCGGTTTTATTTATTCATACAAAGGTTGAAATTGAACTTATATTCATTTAACCAATCAAGATACAAAATCTTCTAACTATTGTGTTATGATTTTCAAACGTTTGACAATCATATGATTAATGTTATTAATGACGTGCATTTTTACTATTCAAGGTTGACCAAGATGGAGTAATTAATTGACATGTTATAATTTTGTCCAAGACTAATATGCGTACCGTAATTAATATTTCTAAGGGGTCAAATTGTTTAACACACTTGAGATTGGCACATTGTGGATGTTACACACAAACACACCAGAGTTTTGATACTAAAAGAAGAAAGACAGAATTTTGTTCACTCTTTCAAATGTTGTTCAAACATATGATGGACAAATTTGCCCCCTTCAGTTTTGGTTAAAATACCACATAATCACTTAACTATTGTGAGATATGAAAATGAGATTTCACTTAAAAGGATAAAACTGTGTACGTAGTTGCAATGTTCCACAAGATTGGCACGGATAAAAAAAAAATCCTAAAATATTTTGCATGAACTCTAAATTCAGTAGCATATACTTTTCATTTATGGTAATATAGTGAATATACGATAACGTCAATATCCTCAACTAACAACAAATTATATGGGAGAATCCGATTTCAAATCCTAGTTGAATTAATCATTGGCCATACATTATTTATTTTTAGGTTGAACTCCGAATTGATTATTAAAATCTCTTTCTTGATAATCATTGTTAAGATAAAAAAGAAAAAGAAAAATTGTCACAACATATTGTTAACTTTTATGTCTCCAAAAAAATTATTGTGTAATTTTGAATACCCCAAGTATAAATTTAGATGAAAATATGAAAAACTCCACCCTAATATCCAATTTTATTTATTGAGATGTCTTCTCATGTATTATTTCTTGCAATTTAAATTTATTTCAGTGCTAAATATGTTTTTAATATCTACAAAATTAACTTCTTTTTTTTATAGGAAAAATTAACTTCTTTAGTCTTGTCGCTACATAAATCTTGTCTAATTTTAGACCTTATTTTACATTTTCAGGGATTAAATATAGGATTAAAAACACTCATTTTTTGTAAGAAAAAATATCATTTATTTTTGCAAGACATTTTGAAATAGAGACCAAAATTGGATATAAGGACTAAACTTAAAAATCGTAATTTCAAAGAGACTAAAAATATACTTAACATTTTATATTATTCCTTTTTTCTTTGAAATTTTCATGTTTATATCGTAGGAATTCTTCAATTTTTTTTCTAAAAATATTTAGGATCTTTTGTGACAAAATATATCAAGGAAATTTAACCTCATTGCCCAAAGGTGATAGTTTGTGATCTATCAGACCTGAGATCCTTGCGTTGATGACATTGAAAGACCTTCGGATAGGACATTTCTGTCAGTTGATGCCTTCTTCTCCATCGTCCTTGACCTTCTTCTTCGGGTGAATGAGTAGTGTACTTGTACGTGCCGCAACGCTCAAGTTAGTGAGTGTAGGCCGATAGGTGTATATTGTGAACAACGAACATACATGACCACATGCCCAAGAGCCATTATATAAAGTGGAGGATTAGGGTTTATACCATTATACCTTGATTACTGTTCTTCGCCCTACACAAAACGCTCGCACCCAGCTGAAAAGACATTAATGCCCCTGCGTGAGTTAAGTCACGCACCACTGGCATGTGCGCGAGTTAACTCACGCACCTTGGCCGGTGATCAGAGCTGAAGGACACACGATTTTACACGTTTTTTGTTAAGTTTTTTCACGTTTTTTGACTATATTTATGGTAGATATAACCTAGGAACTATATTCACATAGGCATCACTTCTTAATTGCACCGAATTATCAACTTTTCCCTTTAAGAACCTGATGGTCGTAAGCCAAAAAGAAAATAAAGAATAGAGACGGGTGCCACTCCATTCAAAACCAAAATATGACAACAATTGTATACCCTTTAATTTTGTTTCTTCATGAGCTGAAGAGAAAACTAGCAGAAACTCAATAATATAGCAATAGAAGTGTCTGTCATAAGTATAACAATGCACATTAGAGTTGGTGTAGAAATTGCCATAGTATTCTTTAGTATTTTCAGTTGTGATATTATTAAGTTTTTTATGAGACATTAGTGAGTTGTTTTTCAGTTATGTTTTGTTTTAAAGACAATAATTTTAAGGAGTTTCTTTTTATTTTAAGTTATGTTTCAATTCTATTTACAGAGCACTGAAGTGTTTGTCATGGTGATCTTGATATTATAAACATATTTATGTCTTCCAATATATCATTTCTATAATACTTTTTCTCTCATATCCCGTTAAAACCTACAAATTGGTAGCAGAGCTTATTTTCTTAAGAGATCTATGAATTGAGTACAAAAAAAAACCACCCTAAAAAATGGAAACAGAAAGAAACTTCTCCCTTGCTCCACCCATTTTTTATGGTGAAAACTATCATGCTTGGGCTATTAAGATGTCAACATATCTTGAAGCCTTAGACCTTTGGGAAGTTGTAGAAGAAGAATATGAAGTGGAGCCATTGCCGGAAAATCCAACGGTGGCTCAAATAAAGATTCACAAAGGAAAGAAGACAAGGAAGGCCAAAGCTAAAACATGTCTATTCCATGCGTTGTCAAGCACAATATTTACAAGAATCATGAACTCAAATCGGCAAAAGACATTTGGGATTACATCAAAAAAGAATATGAGGAAAATGAAAGAACCAAAACCATGCAGATACTCAACCTGATTCGGGAGTTCGAGTTGCCAAAAATGAAGGAGGCAGAAACCATAAAAGAGTACGCAGATAAGTTGCTGGGCATTGTTAACAAGGTGAGATTACTTGGTAATGATTTTTCTGATGAAAGAATTGTGCAAAAGTTTTGGTTTTTGTGCCTGAGAGATATGAATCAAAAATTTCTTCATTAGAAGAAACAAAAGATTTGTCGAGCATTTCCTTGGTAGAATTGGTAAATTCATTGCAGGCACAAGAACAAAGGCAAATGATGAGAGGAGAAGCGTCCATAGAAGGTGTTTTGCATGTGAAAGGAAAAAATCATGGAGGAGGCAATAACAACAGGCAAAATGAAGATATTTTTCAACCATGTGCAAACTGTAAAAAGGCAAACCATCCTCAAATAAGATGTTGGTGGAGGCCTGATGTCAAGTGCATAAAATGTGGCAACATGGGACATGTAGAGAGAGTATGCAGGTCAAAATCAGATGAGGCAAAGATATCTATGATGCAGCAAGAAGATCTACTTTTTATTGCAGAATGCTTTGCTACAAGCAATAGTTCATGTGACTAGTGGTTAATTGACAGCGACAGCACAAATCATATGACCAATGATCATAAGCTCTTTAAAGAGCTTGACAAAACCGTTGTTTCCAAAGTAAAAATTGGAAATGGTGATTTCATCTCGGTCAAGGGAAAAGGGACGGTTGCTATTGAAAGTTTATCTGGTATGAAATATATTTCTGATGTTTTATTTGTGCCTAACATTGATCAAAATTTGCTTAGTGTCCCACAACTTGTTGAAAAGGGATTCAAAGTCATATTTGAAGACAATGTGTGCTTGATCAAAAATGTTAAAGGCAAAGATGTATTTAAGATTAAAATGAGAGCTAAAAGTTATGTTATAAATCAACCAATAAAGAAGGCGCTGCCAGAAACTCATGAATATTCTAATGATGACATAGAGGATGTTCCAATTAGAAGAAGTAATGAGAGGTGAAAGAGTTCAAAGTTGATGATCAAGGGTTTGATGTGTTAACAAAGGCTTTACCAAAAACAAGATTTGAAATATTAAAAGATAAGCCGGGACTTTGCAACAACTAAGGCAAGGAGTAGATTTGTAGAAATTGCCTTAGTATTCCTTAGTATATATTTTCAGTTATGATATTATTATGTTTTTTATGAGACATTAGTGAGTTGTTTTTCAGTTATGTTTTGTTTTAAAGACAATAATTTTAAGGAGTTTCTTTTTGTTTTAAGTTATGTTTCAGTTCTATTTATAGAGCACTGAAGTGTTTGTAATGGTGAGCTTGATATTATAAACATATTTCTGTCTTCCAATATATTATTTCTATAATACTTTTTCTCTCATATCCCTTTAAAACCTACGGTTGGGATATATGCCACAAGAACTACAAACATACATATTGCATGAACTTTGAAAAACCAACCCCAAAGAAATTTTAGTAGGAATTTGAGGCTTTGAACACCAGCCAAAAGCACAATGAAGGAGAGACATTTTACTAGTATTTCTCCAAGTTTGTTCACTCAGAACAAAGACACCAACCAAAAGCACAATGAAGGAGAGGCATTTAAACCATGGGTGATGCCTTTCTTCTTAAATATGATAACACGATAAACAAAGCCAGAGCCACAGATCCATCTTAGGTGATCAAAAACCTTATATTAAAAGTCCACAACCTTAACAATATAACATTTAAAAAATAAATGCATATGATAGCAGTTCCATGAAAAAAAGCATAGCTATATGAGAGTTTTCTTCCACATCCTCAACCATTAAATCTTTGCTGATTAGTTCATGTTCCTTGAACTGGTTTTGATGCCAACTTTCTGACTTAAATTGCAAACACATGAAAGCCAGAATACACTCTTTTAACTTTAGAGGCAACAAATTTCGGCACAAAAAGTATGTTGCTACTGCAATTTTATTCTTAAACACCATGAAACGGAGGAACTCAACACTTTTTATTGAAAACAAACTTATAGTGACATTGAATTGTGATGGTATGATCTTAGGGATGAAGATATGAGTTGTGTCTGTCATCCTTGTTTCATCCTCAATGTGATAGTCGTGATAAGGAGGTTTCTTTGGTGGTCGATTTAAGTTTAACTCAGAGATTGCACTATAATTTTGTACCAAAGACGCAATGTCTTTGGTACCCAATACCAAGCTTTCAAAAGTGTTACAAACAAATAGAACACTGCCCAAACAACGATTCATCAGAACTGGCATTGAGAAATGATAATTTTTGATTCAGTTCCTCCTCACAATCGTCAACTATCGGTAGAATAGCACAATCTTCAGGCTTGAATCGCCATAGCAGTGCGATTGTGAATGAGTCCCATGTTACCTCCAGATGACGAGGAGACCACCATTTTTGCATTTTCCGGCACGCCTCTAACCTTGAAATATTTATCAGCACAAAGCACCCAAAAGCAGGCATCGTATTTTCCATCAAATACTAGTAACTCCATTGTTTTAGAGGGGATGAGATCAATAGTGAAAGCACCAATGTAAGGGTTCCCAAAATTGAAAATGTGATAATTGGATAACTGCAAATTGATTATCAATTCAAATGTAAAATTGATAGGTTAGAACTCAATTAAAATTGATGTTCTTAATACATAAAAGAGAAAGGAAAAGATATATGAAGACTAAGTCGTAAGACCAAGTCACTACTTTACTAGAGAGTACCAGAGAAAGAGAGGAAAGACTTCATCAATATTCTTCATACCCACTGTTGATCCTCATTTTCCTATTTATGCACAACCCAAGCTTCCTTGACTTTAGGATCACTGGCCCTGTGTCCATTTACCTCAACCATTATATTATGCCAAGTGTGTTTCCTTATATTCCATTTTGAATCATAACACACTCATGTTAGTTCAGGAGGAGTGCTACCACCTCTCTCTCTCTCTCATCATTCGTTGTTTCTCTCATCTTCATCATTCGTTGTTTCTCTCATCTTCATCTTGACCACTTTGAATAAAACACCCTTTAATTACCAACACATGACAAAAACTCATAGATAACCACACCTCAACTTCTGCCCTATCCCACACAGATAACAATCCTCCCGAAGCACCTATATATCGACGGTTGGTAAGAATAACCACATGAAGTATTACCCCATATTGCCGCAAAGAATCATCCACCTTTCCAAGCTTCGACTCTTGAATACACAACACAAAAGGATTTTTCTCATGCACAAAACGACAAACTTCTTTTCTCTTCTCAAAACCACCTAACCCCCTCACATTATAAGATGATATTTTCATGGTAACCATCTTCCACCCCCACGGGACCAGAAACCAACAACTAACAACCATCACCACCTCTCTTACTCCCTCCCACTCCCCCCACCCACAATAGTCCCCCTTTCCGACATCCTCATTCCCTTACCCCCGCCTTAGATATCACACTAAACATGTTCACTTTATCTCCCTTATATTTTTCCATGTTTTGAGTTGCAGCGTCAATCATGAGAGGGGTTCCTACGACTCTTTTTGAATCGTTTACGTATGAATTACAAGTATTAAATCTAAATTTCATATGAAAACATGAGTGAACGACCGTATATATCAAAATAAAATTATAGAATTGAATCTTAAAAATTGATATGCAAATTGATCAAAAACACGAAAATGAAGTGAAAAAAAGATAAATGACAAAATTGTTGCATAAAATTAAGTCAAGGGTCCTCAAGAGTATGATATCTTTTTATAATATTTGAATTTATCAAAATTACAAAAGTTTTTTTTGTTGGACAAGAAAATAATAAAAGTTTTAGAAAATAGATAAATAAATAATAAAAATATTAAGAATAAATGACAAAAAAAAACCTTACTTTTGTGTGTGTGTGTATTATTTATTGATTGTTAGTAAAAATCGGCATTATCCGTTAGATAACTTAGTTTTAGGTACAGTTGAAAATTTATTTTATTTTAAGGGTGCTTTAGTCATTTTAGGGTGCAACTAGGTTTTATATTAAGGTATAATAACTAGAAATTTTCTAACCCTAATTGCTCACTCACTCAAACTTCCTCAAATGGACGACGACGTCTTTGAGATTCCTCCTCCCCCAACTCACCTCATCGAAAAGAAGAAGAAGAAACACGTAAGCACTTTGTCGTTTCTTCTGATTTACTTTTTATGTTTTGATACAAGTCAGCTTTGTTACTTCTTTCTTACAATCAAACATGCTGGTTATCGATTTCACTTATTTTTCAACAATTGCTGCCTTTCTTTTTCGGCCGTTCACCATATTTCATATTTTGTATTATTTTAATTTGATGAAAACACTCTTATTTAGTATTTATTTAATTTTTTTTTTCATGTGAAATTCTGGAATTGAATGCTTGTATTTTACTTTTGTAGGCCGTTTTGCATGATGTGATTGTCATTGACGACGATCACTCAACTGATGAAAAAGTTAGTATAAGTAACAAGGGGAAGACTCATCAGGTTAGGTTTATGAGAACGAGGAATGCTAGCAACACTCTCTTTTGAGCACTCTCTCTAGCGCTCACTCTTTTATTAGGTGAAATCAATGTGGGACCTACACTTTGGAAATGGAACCCACATATGGTGGTGGGACATACAATGATTTTACCCAATAAAAGAGTGAGTGCTAGAGAGAGTGCTCAAAAGAGAGTGTTGCTAGCATTGCTCTTATGAAAATACATGTTTCCAATTGTATTTGATTTCGAAGTACATGGTAGATTTGTTGAAGGATATTCCTTTAGGGTGTAAGTTTCCAATTGCATAAATGCCGTCGTTTCAATATTTTTAGAATGTCAAATATATATTAATATATGGTATTATATGATCATGCAAAAACGTTGTTCTTTCAATTTTTTGTCAAATATATATTAATATATAGACTTAGTCCTTCAAAATCCTCCAAATCTAACTTGAAAACACACCCGAAGTTAGTGTCTTTGTGTAATTATTAAAATACAAATACAAAAATAACTTGTTGTATTTTAATATTTATATTTATATTTATATTGAGTAAAATGGGATGCATAGACCGACAAATCATGAACACCAACTGTTAAAATGCATTTGAACAGCTGTCTAAGTCTGTTTGTAAGCACCTCTTGTGCAATAAGATAACAAAAAATATGATGGAGGAAAGACGCTCCATTGCATTGGGGTACGATACAGGTACCGATACGAAAATACGGCAATTTTAAAAAAAGTAAGGTCCAGGTACGTCAATAGAATATAACATGAAAGAGTTAAATTCTTCAATTCACGACAAAAAAATCACAATAGAAGTTTACAAAGTTGAAATTTAAAGTTGGTTACAGTAACAAAGAAACTCAAGCGCACAAATAATATTAAATTGTCATATTAATATACAGGAGAGTGCCATAGATTTCACTCAGAGTAAAATAATGAGGAAAAATGAAGTGCCACGAATACCGTACGCGTACCCGGTAGTACTTCATCATTTTAGAAGTACACATGCTTTAGAGTGCTCAAGCATATAATTCTCTGTTCTTTTCTCGTCTATGCTTTCTGAGTATTTCTAAAACTTATCCTTTTTTTCGTTATGTATCATATATGTTTATATTTTACCTTTGCAGGTCATTTTCATTGATGTTATTGACCTCGAGAATGACGACAATTCTGAAGGTTTAATTGCTGAAAAAGTTAGTAAAAGTAACACGGGAAAGGTAATTGAATCCATTAATTAAGGTATAGTTCATATAAGACTTTATTAGTTGTATCTTGCGCCACAAGTTATATCATCTTTTTCAACTAGTAACTGTCTCTAACATTTCGCTCTCAATCCTTTCTTAATTAAAAAGTGTCTGATTATAGTTTTTGTCAGCCAAGTGTGAAATTTTTTGGACCATGGGTTGATTAACATGAGTGAAATGATGCAAGTGACTTAAGTCACGCACGTTGTATTCCAACGTGACTTAAGTCACGCTGAGTATAACACCTGCGTGACTTAAGTCACACGGGGGTATTTTGGAAGTTTGGTTGGGAGTGAGCGATTTTTGATGGGAGAAGAGCAATTTTCTAGCTCTTTTGTATCCTCACACTTCTCCAACAATACTCATAACCCCCATTTTTAACATTCTAATGATTGCATTGATATTGCTTGGATGTGCTTTATTACACAAGGAAATTGGCAGTAACCGTCCATACCATGCAAATATCAAAGATGGAATTACGAGAAAATCCCGTAGTTCTAAGCAATTTGGCATTGCCAATGATGCTTCGGACCATCACTTTTTTCACAAAACCTCACATGTGAAGCAGGCAACTTTATTTTATTTTATTTTTGATACCTTTACATAGTCTTTTTCTGTTCTTACTTAAATTATACGGGTTTATAATGAATTTATTTCCTGAACAGCATCCTGAAAATTGGACTGAAGAAATCCAAAAAGAATGGAAGATTTTGAAGAATTATATGCCAGGTAAGTTTGTTTTGTGTTCATATTACAACTTTTGAGTTTGTCTCTGAGTTATTTTTTACCATTCTATGTTTAGGATTGTTATCTTGATTGTGTTCTGGAAGGATTATTTGTAATAACTAACCGTTCACTAATACCAATGTATTTTTGGAAAAACAATAGATTGGGTCATATAACCATGTTTAGAAATAGTTTTATTTTTTTATACTGATATTCATTATTTTTTTTCTCTCAGACATCTATGAGCAGAATGTTCCTTCTATGCATCCTAAAGAATCCAAAGAGATCGGAACATTTTGAAAGAATATATGCCGAGTGACTTAGTTTTGTGTCCTTTTATAACTTTTGAGTTGATCTTTGAGTTACTTTTTATCATTCTATGTTTAGGACACATTCACATAATTCGCGTTGGTATGGGTTTATAAGATGAATTCGGTGGGTATGTAGGTATAGAGATTAGGTATGCGTCGGTTCGTAGTGCTAGTACTATTTAATTAAGTATAGTGAGCTATCTTAATATTGCAAACAAGTAGAAGGATTATAGTTTCAAGTTGTAATTAATAAACTGCTGCCCACTTTCCAAAAACTTTTTTTTTTTATATTTTATATCCACTTTGCTTTTGTTTTTTTTTCCTTCTCATTTTTAACACTCTTATTGTGCAAGAGACACTCTCTTTCTCTAAGCTTCAAAAAGGCTATCCTGCAAACTTTATTTGCTCCTTGAAGAATTCCTTTTCTCTTTTATTTGCAACTCAACCTCTTCTTCTTCTTTCTTCGATCTTCAGTCACTTGTCTCAGTTCACCAGTTTCTACGAATTAAGGGTGGGGGGTTGCGAACATATTAGCAGATGTACCACAAACAAGTACGGAAGTACCGATTCATGGTTCAAATCATGTTAAGCGAATTATGTGACTATGGTTTAAGATTGTTATTTTGATTGTGTTCTGGATGGATTGTTTATAATAACTAACCAATCACTAATAGCATGTATTTTTGGAAAAACAATAGATTGGATCACATAACCATGTTTAGAAATATTTTATATATTTTTATTCTGATATTCAATTTTTTTTTCTCTCAGACATCTATGAGCATAATTTTCCTCCTCTGCATCCTAAAGATTGTACTGAAGCAATCCAAAAAGATAGGAACATTTTGAAGGAATATATGCCGAGTGAGTTAGTTTTGTGTCCTTTTATAACTTTTTAGTTGATCTTTGAGTTACTTTTTATCATTCTATGTTTAGGACACATTCACATAATTCGCGTTGGTATGGGTTTATAAGATGAATTCGGTGGGTATGTGGGTATAGAGATTAGGTATGCGTCGGTTCGTAGTGCTAGTACTATTTAATTAAGTATAGTGAACTATCTTAATATTGCAAACAAGTAGAAGGATTATAGTTTCAAGTTGTAATTAATAAACTGCTGCCCACTTTCCAAAAACTTTTTTTTTTTTATATTTTAAATCCACT
>Ga0315915_1003880_pt1 | contig 18945 bp, 2 predicted proteins | sample MpolbnodulesMG_FD_207738 | JGI IMG/M metagenome (GOLD analysis project Ga0315915, IMG submission 207738) | Medicago polymorpha root nodule microbial communities from Los Angeles, California, United States - branched nodules | ecosystem: Host-associated > Plants > Roots > Nodule | place: USA...
CTACATTAAAAAAAAAAAAAAAAAAAAGAAGTCACGTGCCCTTAAAAAAAGGTTTTATTTAGTTGGAAGAATTTTATGTCAATTCCAACTTTGACATTAATAATTGTATCAGTGAAATTAACTCAGTTGGTAGAGACATTGCATAATATATGTAAATGTTAGGGTTCAAACCACAGACACTTCAATTCACATTTAAAATGTTTGTGTCTGAGCAACTATACTACTTGACAAAAAAAAAAATTAAACTGATGGTAAATACTCCGTTTGTCTTTTGTCTTTTTATAGTATAAGTCAATTTTACTTTTTTTTTTTACATATATCAAGAAAAGTAGTTCGTGAATTTAATATATTTATTTTTAAATAAAATTTCAAAGATATATATTATACTCCCTCCGTTTCAAAATGAGTGTCGTTTAAAGTTTTTACACACATATTAAGAAATGCATTAATTAAAAGAAAGATAGATGTTATTTTACCAATCATCATAATCAACTATCGGTTTGTTTTTTATTAAAGAAAAAATAATACTTTGGAAGTAGTGTATGTAGTATTAATTGAAGGGTATAATTGAATATAAAAATTTATTATTGCATTGGAAATTAAAAGTGACATTCGTTTTGAAATAATTTTTTTGGCTAAAACGACACCATTTTAAAACGGAGGGAGTATGTGTTTTTTGAATAATGCAAAATGAAATTTCATACAAATATGTTCTCTCTAGGTGGTTAAACAAGGTAGTAAAACATTTGATTAAACATATACACGAACAAGAAAAACAAAAAGAGAATACAACTAAGTGGTTAAACCATAAGTGATTAAATTTAAAATCAATAGTTAACATTTGATTATTAGCTTTCGGCCACCAGAAGAACAATAATCTAATTTTTTTTTTTCTTCAACCAAGGTAGTAATTGATTCCTCCATTTGCTTAAAACAACAAGAGTGTCTTTATTTCCACGTTACCTGGAGTAGCAAGCCACGCAATATGCATAAAACATATTATTTTCTTCGAATATCCTGCCAGCGCACCAAATTGAATAACATGATTCATCACATGAAGAGGATTCACCAAAGAAATACTCATCCATTGCACCAATAGCACAAGGTCTCCAAAAAATTTGCATCCCAAGAACAAGCGATCCAATTTTTCCTCAAAGTCACACGCAACAGTACAAACATTTAAATTTGTGTGAAAAATACCATGTTTTACCAGATTATCTTTGGTAGGAAGTCGATTCCTTCCTAGCCTCCAAGAAAAAATTGAAACTTTCAATGGTATTGTTTTATTTCGAATCGAATGATTTCCTAAAGATCATGACGAGTACTCGGCTCTGCCGCAGTCAACAACTGGTATACTCCACTAATAGCTTAACCTTTGTCAGGTGTAAGATACCAACTCCACATGTAAAAAAATGTTGGATAAAGCCTCACAACACTCCCCCAACATCTCTTCCTCCCAGAGCAAATAACCGACACCGTCATTTCCAAGCCTCCCTCCAAACTGTCAATCTATCGTATACATATCTACTACCGTAGCGAAAAGACTATCTGCCAAGTCGAACAAACATCTAAATCTCTCACAAAATGTTTCCCCCTTCAACCACACATCAGACCAAAATAAAACGTTCTTGTACCGTCTCCCACCACCCTCACCAAGTTGTCATTAAATCGTCTTCCCATTGTTAAGCCCTCCACTCTAGGTAGACTCTCAACATTCCTCCACCACACAGACCCACCTCGCCCTCCCTCCCTCGCTGTCCCTCCTTCACTCACATACCTAGTCACAATCTATCATGCTCAACACATATCCTCCAACGTCATCGTCCTAACAAAACTAAATTAAATTCATGCAATTTGTGCACCCCTAAACTTATGTTCTCCTTTCCTAGGTAGATGGTGGTATTCCAATTAAACCAAGGTCTTTTCCTAATACCCCTTTTCCTGAGAACAAAAATGGAGTGGGGATTGCCTTCTCGTAGCCCCTCTCAAAAGAAAACTTGTATTTTGGACTCCCATTAACAAGTATTGAGGCCACATTGCAGAAGTTACACATTACCTAATCCACTTCATCCACAAAACGGAAAAATTCATTTTTTCAAACTACATTAAATATTTCCAGTTGACATAATTGTATGCCTCTTCAAAGTCAACCTTGAATATAAGTAACTCTTTCTTTAATTTCTTTGCTTTATCAACCACCTCATTAGCAATAAGAATGATGTCCAGAATTTGCCTACATTCTATAAAAGTTGATTGACGAGTCAGAGATAACACTCTCAATTGCTCTTCACATCTCAATATGAACTACGAGAAATGAACTGACCGCTAACATAGAGTGATTCACGTACCAACAACCCCATTGATAAATCACAATAAGTCATTAAGACTCTTCTGAGTCAAACCTGAAACCTGTAAATTTCAACAAATCTGAGTAGAATCAAAGAATCTAAGAACGAGAACGTCATCAAACATGACAACATCCGTTTGACATACCCTTTTTTATAACCAGATCCATAACTCCATCACGACAAAACAGCCGCAGGCGTTCTGGAACGAAAACGAACCTCTAGATCCAAAACGAGACAGTGAAGGTTAAGGTTATCGAGCTTGGCACAAAAGGGTAAATAAATTCAATTAAACAACCTAATAATTGTCAATTTCTCACAACACCCAAAGGTGGGAACAAAGCAAGGGAACTCACCATGACTTAAATCTGGATTCTCTCCCAGCTTATCAACATCTTATGCCTCAATTCCATTGCTAAACTTCTGTTCTTCGGTCAACATCAAAACAAATTAAATTCTTGGTTCAACACAAATCCTACATCAGCCCTCAAACTTCAAAGTCATCTAAAAACTTCAATACTGGACCAAAATTCGTGAAATTGGTACCAAAATGTCGAAAATTTCGTTAGCTACCCGTAGCATAAAAAATCAACTGATGGAGAGAGTTCTTACTGTTTTAGTGGAGCCCCGTCCCAAATACAGGTTTCACCCAAACAACAACAAAACAACTTTTAACAATTTCAAACCAAGCTTCAATCTTCAAAGGTTTGAAGGTAAACCAGTACAACGAGGGTTCTAAATATGACAAAACTAAAGTTTATTAATACATAAGACATAGGGTGGGAAAAGAAACAGTCTTCTAAATATGGATGTACTATATGGAGAGGAAAACTGCTCCTCCCAACACATTTTGTTCATTTTCAACCAAACTTCGTAGTTAAGAGTTAACTCACCTCTTGCTTAAGCGGATGTTATACCCATGAGACTGACACAGGTATTTTATAAAGTTTGGTTGGGAGCGAGCATTTTTTGTTAGGAGAAGAACATTATTCTTTGGGGAGTGGGTGCATCTAGTCCACACCAGACAAATAGATATGTCCCTTCATTTCTCATTTGACTCTTATTAAACCTTTTAGGGTCTCGATGCTAGTTTCTACTCGATGCTAGTTTCTACTTTCGTATCATGCTAATTTTTCATCATTGTAACCATACCTAAATTTGGTTGATCGTGTGACTCTTAAATTAACTAAACCTTTAGTAATGCTCAGTACTTGGAAAAAGGTATAAAGGTAACTGGTATCCCCATGCACTAATTAAGCAACTATCATAAAAGAGAACTGTTTTATTGTAAATTAATTACACAATTTCAATGTATTAACTACTATATAATTTCCTTTTTCATATCCTTAACCAGTGCCCCGGAAGCACCAGTTAGCATTTCCATGTTATAATCAAAACTTGGAGTAAAAAAAATTTGTTCAAAATATAGCTATTGAAGTAATAGCCTCATAGTTTGTTGAAGATATCCTCATAGATTTTTGTTATTGTAATTTGGTTTAAATTCAAACGTCTCAAACTTGGTAGCGCACCAATTACCAATCACTTTAACAATTTAAAGAGTAAATACAATGGATCAGAACAGGCGCATATTTGTTAACATTGACCTCTCATTCCACTATTCCTACGAATTCCAGTTGTATCATTAACCTCTAAAACAATCCCATATTAAGTCACACTAATACAAGCTGGATTATTGGAGATAAATATAAGCTTTAATTGTTTTTACAATGTTAAAGTCAACAATGTCAATTCCAAATTCAATTTTGGGTCACACCAATACCATAAGCATTATTCATGTAGTAACTTAGGTTACCAAACACGATCGAGTGTCAGTTCATTGTATTAGTTAAAGAAGTGTGTATGAGAGAAAAAGTTGTCACAAAAGTTGTATGAACTCTAGTTAAATTTTATAACCAAATTAATTTAACTATGTGTGAACACCTTAGGTATAAATTAACTAATTTGTTCTCTCATCATTGTTACTAGTAAACACCTTGATGCAAAATCAAAATAAAGGCATTTATCAGACCGTAGTGTGGCCACTATATAAATAAACTCCATACATAAAGCTTCTCTGTGTGAGAGAACAAATATTTACAATATAGAAACACAATGAACAATCAATTTGTAGAGATCAGTTATCCCCACGGAAATGCCATAAACCTTCCCAAAAACCTAAATTAAGTTAAACCAAAAAGATTTATAGCATTTCAATGGGAAAGACTGATCTCAAAAAAAATTGATTTGAGTGATAAAACAGCTAATCTCAATCTATATAATCTCAATCCAATTGAAACAATTTGTCAATTTGAAGAGGCAGCCCATTCTCCTAGTTAACAATCTATACCATCCAATTCCTTTCAGAGTTTCATTGAACAGAATACGTAAACATATCATTGAAAACATAAACATGCAAAAAATACGAAACAAAGTCACTTTTCATCACTTGGAAGTTAGAAATGAGTGTGCGGTACAGTTACTAGTAAACACCTTGATGTATAATCAAATAAAGGCATTTATCAGCGAAACTTCCAACACTTAATGTTGGCCTTCCATGAATCAGTGTAATCACTTGAAAAAAATTCAATCTTAACTGGGATTATGAAGGCCCAATCATAGATAAAAACTTATAAAACAGTATAATGAGAAATATTTATACATCATCAGAAAGGATAATTCATCTCATCCACAACATATGTTGTGTAGGAAGGTGTCCTAAGATTTATTCCAAACTCATCACATGATATTGCAAATTCAAACTCCTCAAATATTTACAAATTATAAATTGACATAACATTTCATTTAAAATAACCTAAAAGCAAAACATTCCATTTTAGCCAAAAATGTAGATTCAGAAACATAATAGATATATTTAGCATCACAAAATCAGATCAAGTGTTGGATTATATATATTGCTTCATCCTTATCTACAATTCAAATCAAATTAACAAACCAACCTAGATCTAGAAGCAATAATTCAAAACAGCTTAAACCAATTAATCACATGGTAAAAAAAAAATTGAAATTTTGTTCCCCGACGTCCATATACAGCATTAGAATTGATGTAGTGGATAGCGAGGGGAACACAATTATAGGCTTCATAGAACATTGCAAACACATTAAATTAGGTGCAAGCATAATTAAAATCAAAATCTGAAGCCACTAATTAGATAATAACAAAAACATTAACAATAAAAGTGGGAGATTAACTAGTTAACTCAGTCCCTTAGATGTTCAATATAAATGCGATCATACCCGCAATTCATTACAGGTCTGTTAAAGACTCATCACAGTTAACTAGCAAAACCCATTTACTCAAATCACTCAAAATCGAAAACCCATTAATAAAAAAACGATTTTTACAAGAAATTTGAAATTTAGTTGTTCTTTCATGCTCCCAAAACCAAAAAAGGGGATTTTGGAAGTGAAATGAAGGAACAACACATATTAATTTTGCTTCAAGGGAACGAGTCTGAATGGGAATTGAATTGATCCACATCGACCAGATAGTGAAGCCTAATTGACAAATTGAACAAAAAAATTGCGAAAATTGAAAAACCCTAATAATTGAGAAACCCTAATTTGAGAAAAGGGGCTAAGTGGAAGAGAAGTGGATGGGAACGGCGGATGATGAAGAATGATAGTTGTGTGGTTGGTTATATAGTGAAAGATGGTTGATCGGACGGCTAGTAGACGAGTGATTGGACGGTTTAGATTTGTTGTGGAGAGATTGATGGGTTTTGTGTGGCTAGGTCAAAACCCTAATAGGGCCCAAGGAAACAAGAGTTTGCAAGAAAAACATATTGAGACTTATTATTGTTTGTACATCTGTATTTGCTAATACTACTTCTCATTTTTATTTTTTCAAGGTTAAATACATTTTTTGCTTTAAGTTTACCCCCTTTTGTATTTGCTAGTCTCTTGTGTATATTTTGACCAATTTTGACGGGAAAAAATGAAGACAGTGCTAATTTTAATGATGTGGCCACTCCTCGCAAATGTGAAAATTAGAAAGAAAAAATAATAATAAAAGGAAAATAAAAGAAGAAGAATATGCGAGACTCGACTCGACCTAATGAAGATAGTTCTGTAATGTTTAAATAATGAAAATAGCTCCGTAACGTATAATTTACTTCATATGAAAACTTTATTTTTCATCTCAAGTCTTTCCTCAACATTATGTTTTTTGAGGAGAGAAATAGATAAGCGTAGAGACCTAGCATTTCTGATAATAAAGTATTTTTACTATATTTACACCTTTTCGACTCCACAAATATCAAGATATTTTTACTATATTTATTTCTTTAACTATTGTCCCTTATACACTTGTTAGCGTTTTTCTAATCACTTGTTAGCACATGTTAACATATTTCAATTGGTCAAAATAGGTTTGTTTTGCCTATATTTTGGGACAAACAAAATACCTTTTTTTTTCAATAATTTGGGATGGAGGGAGTATTCCTTCATTTATAAGAGGTGTATATAATAACTCATATTTATCCGGAAAACTTTATAATCTCATATTTATCAGGAAAACTTTATATCATTTAGATTCAACAAAGTTTTTTTTTCCAAGCAAAATATGGCCCTGTCTCAAACTAGTAGGAGTAGAAAGCTAAACATAGGGGTGTGGGATAAATTCTTCACATGCTTGCATTAAGACCCACTTGTCCTTTATTTTTCGGCCCGATTGTAGCTTTCTTTAAGAATTATGGGTTTGTTCATTGTCCGTTGAATACACTTTGCTTTTGGAAAATTACTCTTTAGACACCTATGAATTGTTCATATGCACCTCGAACTTTCAAAAATACCCCTAGCAATAATTAATTATCGTTCAGTGATTAATGATAGTTAATTACTGTTTCAGGAACAAAAGTTATTTTCCGTTTCTAGGAATGACAATTAGGACACACTTGGACAACTAGGACACAAAACGACATATCTAGACACACTTGTCAGTCAGAAACACCATTCAACAAACAATAATTTTTCCAGCAACAATTATCACTAATGATTCAAGAACAATACATTGTCATTCATAATTCAATAATATTACACTAATTCAACATTACGTCAACTATACATAAACAACTGAATTCATCATTACATAAATTGACAACAATAATAATATAAAACTCAACAACATGACATCAAATTTCTACAAATAATTTTGGACACTTAAGATATAGCTTATTATCTTCAACCAACCAGAAAAACATGGATACTACATCAACATCATCTTTAAGCACCTCAAGATGATAAACAATAGTTCCTTCGTCGTTAATTATCATCGCCCTGATCTATGAGTGGTACCTGTACACGAACATGACACACAATTTGATTTTCACCAACATAAACAAATATTGGTTAAGTTGTGTCTCCAACTTATCGATAGGGGTTAAAAAAATTAACTTTTTTTTTTTTGTTTTTAAAAGCTTCATATCAAACATGACCTTGCACTTTTATATCTTGAGACATGATTCACTTAAGAGAAGTAGATACAAGAGAAAATATCATAATAAAATAAAATGAAAGAAAACATAAAATAAATTTTAGATTAATTAAAGACATGTATTTATATAAAATGTGTTGCCAATAAAATAAATTTTATTTCCACACTTTTAAATGTGTCGAGAAGTTGTATTGGAGAAGTTTGGAGGGTTTGAGTAAATTTTCCAAATTAAATCTATGTCGTTATAATACTTTCAAAATAAAAAATACTATCTTAACTTATCATCTCTACAAAAACACTATCTTAATTTTTTTGGAATGATTTCTCTACTTTTTCCTTTAATCTCATCCCTCAAAAGTCCTTCCCTTCCTTCTCATCCAAACTCCCAAACATAGCTTTATGGATTACAAGGAGTGTTAATTTACTCTGAAAAAGGGAGTTATAATTTCATTAAATTATTTTTATTATGTATTATTGTATTTATCATTACCATGAATACAAAATAAAACATATTAAATTAAAAGTAGTGCAAGTAGTATTAATTAGATGACATATTTAAAAAAATAATTAATTTTCTTAGACTAAAAATTAAAATGGGTCATACTTTTTTTTTCTTACAAATGAGGCACTCTATATCAAACACGTATTGCTTTTCAAAAATAGAGCAATTTTCTAATTTAAGTTAGACATTTCTCTCCTATCAAATTAATTTGTAAAATTAAATACTCATAACTATTAATAATGTTATATATTAATAATGTGAAAAACAAATTGGACACCGACAATTTTTAAAAATAGTTTTAATTGTTCAAAAATTAACATAAAAATAAGTGTTAATTATTCAAATTGACCCTGTAATATACACTATATTTGAAAAATGATCCTGTAAAATAAAAAAAAAACATATATTCTAGCTTTGTAGTTTGATATTTTTCATATTTTTGACCCTATAATTTATACCTAGTCCAAAAAAATGACTTAGAGGTTGAATTTTTTTATGATTTTTTTCAGGCTTGTTTAGGATGTTAAAATACGGATTTACACAAAAAAATTAGATTTTTTTCCGACTAGGAACAAATTAATTATGAATTTTATTCCCCATAATTATGAATTTCTTAAACAATTTATAATTAATTTGTCTCTCGTTTAAAAACTGGAAAAATTCATTGTGAAGGTTATTATTATATTCTGACCATGCCTACAAAATTAGGGAACGAAATTTGACCAGTGAGTCGCTTAATAGAAACAAAATTTCAATTTTGCATGTTTTGGTTGAAAAACAAAAATAAATTGAAACTTCTTCAAAATGCTATGAAACTTTGTAGATCCTTTTTATGTATTTTTATAGATGTCTCTACAAACAACGAGCTCACAATTCAATTTATAGGTTGAGATTTCCATTCTTGTTTTTTGAGCTTTTGACGCTTTAAAAATTCATAATTAATTAATTTGTTGCTTGTCGAAAATTTCTAGTTTTTTCTGTCAATTCATATTTTAACTTTCTTAACATGTCTCTAAAAAATCATGAAAAAATTCAATCTCTAAGTTGCTTTTTTGGACTTTACGTATATTACAGGGTCATAAATAATAAGAATCTCGAATTACAGGGTTAGAATGTGTGTTTTTTATTTAACAGGGTCATTTTCAAACTTCGTTTATATTACAGGGTCAATTTCAATAATTAACCCTAAAAATAATAATGATTTAGGCGTGTAGATAAAACAGAGTGTCAATTTAGTTTTGAATAATTGATAATTGAATTCAAACCGAATTTCACAAGGACGTGAATTTGAATCTCTCTGTTGATGTGATAATTTCATTGTTGGATAAATGTAAGTACATTTGTTAGCTTTCTTTGAATGTTATGTGTAACTCGAGATTGTGTTTGGGTTTTTTTTTCTTTTTCAAGAAAGTTGAAGACACCACTTGTTTCTCAAAAGAGTGGAAACACAAGACGGTTTTCTTGCTTGACAAGACATATTTCATAAGGCCATTTCATGATGTGGAAGACAAACAAATTGATTGCTTCACTTTGTTTGCCTACTTTTTTGGCAATTGTCCACAAGGTTGTTTCTTAAAGTGTTAGACAAGTAGAGTGATGCCCATATATACAAGGCTATAGTTTTTAGTTCTAACAATGAGGTGGGAGTGAGGCAAAGTAGGCCTTACCAAGCAAAGTAGGGTACATAAAGATGGTTTCTTTTGGAATAGATTTTAGGGTAGAAAAAATACTTGTGTACACCTAGAGAATAAATCATTGAGTCTCTTGACCATTTCAAGAGATTGAGACAAAGGATAAAAATCATGGTTATCATTGTTGATGTTAGTTTCTTGTAACTTTTTTGGTTTCTCCTTTTAAAGAACTAAATGTATGTCAAATTTAAACTGAACTGAATGAACAAATATCATTGTGTTTTTTCTTCTTTGTGAGTGATCACTACGCTTTAACTATTGTGAAGTTTTCTTCATATATCAAAGTATTAATGTGAGTTTTGATCCATATTCACAACATTAAATTATAAAAAAAAATAAAAAAAATCCCTGATCATGGTTAGCATCCAAAACCCAATCAACATAAACCTTTCCCAATAAAAAAATAAATAAGCAAAATGTTGTGACCCAATAAATAAATAAGAGTGCTAACTAACAACTCTTGCCACGTTTTTTTTGTTGCTAAAACCTCTCTTGCCACATTATCATCTATCTCCTCAAACTCCTCTAAAAAAAAAAATCTATCTCCTCAAATTGTCCCTGCCTATTGATCCAATAATATCACCCGAATAACACCATTTCTTCAATTGAAGCATAGATAAGGTGGTCCATTATCTACTTTTAAACCCCTAAAATGGAAAAATTAAGTTTAACTTTTTAGACAGGTAAGTTGAACATAAACCAAAAACCAAACCATATTCAATCAATCCTTCAAAATACATGTCACTCTCACTAACCTATCTTGTTATAATTACATACGCAACTTCGTGTCGCCGCACACTAAATTATTCGATTGATGTCACTCTTTTGTGCTTTCATTTTCAAAGCCAGCATGATTCATTTTGGATCTTAGTCACCCCACGTTAGCTGTGCTATTTTGTTTAGTTATTATATTATGTATCTAATTATGGTTGTGACGATATTATCAAAGAAAAATCACACAAAGATAAAGTGGGAGAAAAGAAGGTTTTGTTTTATTGTTTTCCTATGGTTGATTATTAAATTGTATCGTTGTTAATTGTTTTTGTTGTTGTCTATACCTATAACGTTTTCATGTCCCCCACATTTGATGTCATCCACTGCGGAAAACATTGTGGAAAATGAATATGATAAAATGAAAAATGTTAAGAAGATGTTGATGTTACTTGTTAAAGAATCAAATATAATAAAAGTATTTTAAATTCCATGTAGTAGATATTTTAACTTGTGAAGAAAGTTTTTTAACAAATGTTTCAAAGACATTAGTTAACATCATTTATTAAAGTGATAATTACAAACAAAATACGAGTTTAGCGTAAGATTTTAGACTCACATGGTATATCAAATTATAAGGTCTGAATTTTCGAGACATATGTTCACATTTAGTGGCCGATGATGTTTCAAATAGAATCATAAAAGACATCCATGAATTGATCGAATGTTTTCTATATGTAGAAAAAAAGATTTTGAATTACATCATCAATTTATATAAAGAATATAATCATAGTTTTATCCGTTTATTCTTGACATGTTCTATTTGACAACAAATTGCTGTCGCAGTTGTTACTTCTGGTATCACGTATGCTTTCAATTAATATTTTGCAACTTGAATTCCTCTCCCTTTTCTACAATTTTGATTCTTGACTTATTGCCTATTGGGGTGTGTTTGAAGCAAACATGTTGGTTAATTTAAATTCTTATTCAATGTTATTTTAAGGAGTTCAATCATATCAAAGTCTAAGTATTCATCTGAAATTTTTTATATATGACTTAACTCATCCGAAGACTTTTATCAAAAAAATACGTTATAATTAAGCGTAAGGTATCTTCTTAAACTTTATATTTTAAGGAAAGGTATCTTTTTAAACTTTTTTTTGAGTAAATCTTTTTAACATAATAAGCCATAAATTTCCTCTGCCTATTTTATAACATGTGTTCATTAAATAAATAAATATGCACCGTCTTCATTGGATTTGGTCGATTGTAGAAATTCCTGCAGTAAAACCCTAACTCGTTCTAGCAAGATAATTTTCTCATTTACTATATCTTTATATACTCTTTTTAATAACAGAGTTGACATGCATACAAATTACATGTCCAAAAATGCAAGGAATTCCATCTAATAACGCTCCAAATACTAAAATTAGTTATCTCAAGCACAGTAAAATTTTATACTGATTATCTCTTACTTATCGATGTTAATCCGTCTCGCTATACTTAACCTAATTTTAATCTAATTTTTCTTTTCACACTTTTGCATTTAATGTTTATCTAAAGTAAAATAAAATAAAATTATGTTCCTAATTAGATACTATTTTTTTGGAAAGGATTAAACATTAACCCGTCTGGCTATATCCTTATTTATTAATTTTGTTAGGTCTGCAGCAACTTAACCTAATAATTTCTCTCTAAAATGCTGCATTAGGTTAGCAACAATTTAACCTAACAAATTCCATCTAAAAGGCAGCACACCAATTCAACCTAACAAATTCCCTCTAAAATGCAACAATCCCCAATATCTCTCCCCACTGATGAGCTTTTCATTCATATCCTATTGTGTCATCGTTTGTATATATCTATTGTTTCTGTAGACTTTTTTTTTTGACAAGTTGTTGTACACTTAATTAATATGTGTCCATCACAAGTTCCATAAAATTATGTCTTCTCTTCTTCAATTTGTTTACATATAGAATTATATGGTTTTAAAATCTTCAAATTTTTACTCAACGATAATGATGCGATCACTTTATATAAAATTATAAAGTTAAGTAAAATCGACAAATAAAATAAAAAGGCCCTGACCATAGATCTAAAATTGAACATTAAACTCAAGCAATAATAGAAAATTGGAATTAATTTATGAGTTTTTTATTGGAAAAAATTAATTTAAGACTTTAAAGAAGTACTCTAACATCCAATGAGAGATTTTTCCATAAAAGTTGTTTTAAAAAAATGATAGACATGTACAATGATAGAAGTTAAATTTTTTTCCATAAAAGTTGTTTTAAAAAAATTTCATTGATATGTTTTATATTTTAATTTTTTTTGCGAAAAAGTAATTTTCCTTGCATTATTACGTAAAAAAGTCTGATTGCTTTTTTTTTGGTCAGAAGTCTGATTGCTTTTATTAGTACTTTAATTTTTTTCTAATTTAATGTTAATCTAACCTATGATTAGTATTACATAATGAATGAATCAATTATTGCGTGGGATATAAATAAAAGTCTAGACAAAATTGGTACATTAACAATGATAGAAGTTAAATCAACCTCATAATCCCTAAAGGTGCTAGACAAAAAAAAGAATTTGTAAAAAGTACGATTTTCGAATTATATAAATGTCGTCATGATATAACTAATCTAATAAATATCTATCATTTGATAAATTTCGCTACAATTTTTTATTACAGTATAACTTATTGGTTTCTATTTTAGTCGGTAAGACCCGTGCGACGCACGGGTCATCAATCTAGTCTCTTACTTATAAATGTTAACCCGTCTCGCTTTACTTAACCTAATTTTAACCTAATTTTTCCCTCCACACTTTTGCATTTAATATTTATCTAAAGTAAAATAAAATTATGTTCCTAATTAGATGCTATTTTTTTGAAAAGGAATAACCGTTAACCCGTCTCGTTATATCTCTTACTTATAAATGTTAACCCGTCCCGCTATACTTAACCTAATTTTTCCCTCAACACTTCCTTACTTATCCTTATTTATTAATTTTGTTAGGTCTGCATCAATTTAACCTAATATCTTCCCCGCTCATTTGCTGTATTAGGTTAGCACTAATTTAACCTAACAAATTCCATCTAAAAAAATGTATCGCACCAATTTCATTCCTATCCTCTTGCCTTTTTTTTGCTATCCTCTTGCCTCTTTTTTTTTACAATATTTTGTACACAATACTAGAAAAATCCATCGCACTAAATTTCATGCCTTTTTTTTGACAATATTTTGTTTATTTATTAATTTTGTTAGGTCTGCAGCAATTTAACCTAATACTTTTCCGCTCATTTGCTGTATTAGGTTAGCAGTAATTTAATCTAGCAAATTTCATCTAAAAAAATGCATCGCACCAATTTCATTCCTATCCTCTTGCCTTTTTTTTTTGCTATCCTCTTGCCTTTTTTTTTGACAATATTTTGTACACAATACTAGAAAAATTCATCGCACTAATTTCATGACTTTTTTTTTGACAATATTTTGTTTATTTATTAATTTTGTTATGTCTGCAACAATCTCTTATTTCTAAATGTTAATCCGTGACGCAATATTAACCATAGATTTAACCAACTTTTTTCGCGTGACTTTACTATATTAACCCTAGATTTAATTTATGCAAAATGGCATCTCTTATTTCTAAATGATAACCTGTGACGCAATATTAACCCTAGATTTAACCTAATTTTTTCGCGTGACTTTACTATATTAACCCTAGATTTAATTTATGCAAAATGTCATCTCTCTTATTTCTAAATGTTAACCCGTGACGCAATATCAACCCTAGATTTAACCTAATTTTTTCGCCTGACTTTACTATATTAACCCTAGATTTAATTTATGTAAAATGTCAATCCTAATTCTTAACTTAATTATGTAGCCTATTTTCCTTCAACTTAAACTAATTATCTTATTTTTATGGAAAACAAAACAAAATCGTTTCCAAACTAATTATCCTATTTTTATGGAAAACAAAACGTATGGAAACGAATCAACAAAACGTACCGAACAAAATTGAATCGTTTAACCTACTTTTTTGGGAAGGAATATTAAATTAAATCTTTACTAAATTGTTTCATCCTTATCAAAATGTTTCAGCTTATCGACATGTCAATCGTTAGTTAATTGTTTATTTAATTGCTTAAGAACCTTGCAAGTGTTTGCTTTTATCACATCCTTCTATTTTTTAGATTTAAATTTATGAAGTCTTTTCCATGTTCCAAACACTATAATAAGTTCTTACTATATGAAGTCTATTGTTTAGCAAAGTATGTAGTTTTTTGTGTTTACCTAAATTTAATAATGATAGCCCTTGGGTCATACTACTATCAATAATTGACTTAAAAACACATTAACATTTTAATGAAACTTCTCTATATCCTAGATTGTCATAAAATAATTATATTTTCCATCGATATAAGAAGAAATACCATCGTTCCCTGTGAATATTAAGCACATATTTTATTGCATATTGGTACTATTTATATGTCAACAAACATCAGATTTTCTTTTCTTCAATAAACTATGCAATTAAATTTATATGGTATGCTAAGGTACCATGGTCGATGTCATGGAAATATTTTAATATCGTACAATACAAACGTTTGTGGCAATTAATATTATGAATTGAATTGTACTATTTTTTCCATTCAACGAAACTATTCACATACATATTAGCGTTTTATATATTCATCGGTATAACCCGTGTGACAACACGGGTCAATGGTCTAGTAAATGTTAACCCGTCTCGCTATACATAACCTAATTTTTCCCTCCACATTTTTGCATTTAATGTTTATCTAAAGTAAAATAAAATAAAATTATGTTCCTAATCAGATGCAATTTTTTTGGAAAGGAATCACCCTTAACCCGTCTCGCTATATCGCTTATATATAAATGTTAACCCGTCTCGTTATATTTAGCCTAATTTTTCCCTCCACACTTTTGCATTTAATGTTTATCTAAATTAAAATAAAATTATGTTCCTAATTAAATGCTATTTTTTTGGAAAGGAATAACTGTCAACCCATCTCGCTATATCTCTTACTTACAAATCTTAACTCGTCTAGCTATACTTAACCTAATTTTAACATAATTTTTCCCTCCGCACTTTTGCAATTAATGTTTATCTAAAAAGTAAAATAAAATTATGTTCCTAATTATATGCTATTTTTTTGGAAAGGAATAACCGTTAACCCATCTCGCTATATCTCTTACTTATAAATCTTAACCCGTCTCGCTATACTTAACGTAATTTTAACCTAATATTTTCCTCCACACTTTTGCATTTAATTTAATGTTTATCTAAAGTAAAATAAAATAATGTTCCTAATTAAATGCTATTTTTTTGGAAAGGAATAACCGTTAACCCGTCTCGCTATATCTCTTACTTATAAATGCTAACACGTCTCGCTATACTTAACCTAATTTTAACCTAATTTTTCCCTCTACACTTTTGCATTTAATTTTTATCTAAAAAGCAAAATAAAATTATGTTCCTAATTATATGCTATTTTTTTGGAAAGGAATAACCATTAACCCGTCTCGCTATACTTAACCTAATCTCCTACTTATAAATGTTAACCCGTCTCGATATACTTAACCTATTATGTTACGTTACGGTACCAAGGACGATGTCATGGAAATATTATGTTATGGTACAGTACCAACGTCTATGCTTCTTAATATAATGAAATACTATATGACAATCATGACATTCATCTAAACTATTTTGTTACCTATTACCGTCAAATATTACCTTCGATATTACATGTGCGTTACGCACGGGTCGATGGTCTAGTAAATTAGAAAAAGAGAATACAAAAGACATAGTGTGGCGACATAGAAATATTTAGGTGACTTTAAATTTGGTGACTTTAGTGTATTTTAATGAGAGATAATGATATATAAATGATTAAAATAAATTATTTTGATGAGAGATTATGATTAGTTAGTAGAGTGATAAAGACAAATTCACAAAAACTCAAAATCACTCAAGTGGATCCTGTGACGACATAGGCAAATTGTGATGCCTTAAAATTGCTCGTAGAACTAATTAAGATTCCCATAAACCAACGAACAATTTTTCAATAGACACAACCTCAAATAAAAAAAAAGACATTTATACGCGCTCACATCAAATGAAAAAAAATTAAAACTAAAATAATTTCATTACAATAATCATCATCATCTAATTTTATTCTCTTTTAGTTTTTCATTTGACATGTGTGCCGAACTATTTTTTAGTTGGGGTTGTACCCATGAAATAGTTGGTCCAAACAAATATAGTTTGTTAGGGAACAACTTGTTCCTAAACACTCAATTATTTCAACTCAACATTTTAAAAAAATGACTAAATGTATCCCTTGATAACTCTATATCACATATTTTAAAAATAATTTATTTCTTAAATCATAATAATCTCATTTATGATATTTCTTTCTCTTAATGGTGGGGTCTGCACCCAAGAGAGGACAAAGAAGACACCTCTATAAGGTTTGGTGTCTATTAGTCGAGCATGACTTACATAAGCACAATTCCAATAAAAAAATATTCAAGCATGCATATACATAAATGGAAGAAATAATAATTAAAATAGACATAGTTTAGTCACATATTTAGGGCTATGTCAGATAATAATTTCTCCTATTAGTCACTTTTTTTCTCTCTTTTTCCATCATCTCAAATGATGAAATGAACTAGTGAGTTTGGTTCCTTTTACCTAAAACAACCTCATTTGAAACGCTTTAAGAATAACTACCATTATATCACTAACAATGGTGGGCATGGATCCTCTCCGGTGAATGAAAGGTTTAGTGGAATCTCAATCACTGATTTTGTTACCTAGATTCCATCAAAATCATAAAAGACCAATTAAAAGATTAAGAATTACATCGGACATCCTCCTGTGTCAACTCACTAGCTAACAAGCAAGGATGTCATATGAGAGATGTAATCCATATTTGTATCACCATTTTATGCAAAATTTATTTATAAAGTGCGAGATCCACATAAATTTCATTCAATAAAAGAGATAGTGTTACAGAGTGTTAAAAAATAATGTTCATAGCACTTCCCTATGTCATATATACCGTATACATTCGTTGATTGTAAAATTTGAATTGATTTATGGACGTGTTAATGGATTTTGTATTCTTTAACTTGTGTCTTCTTGTCGAAAAAAACTTATGTCTTAATTTTATAGAGCACAAATTAGGGTGACCTTTAATTTATTTATCGTGAAACATTTGTCAAGAATATAATCTTTTTCCCTCCATCAATCTATGATTAACAAATCTACTTTATTTCACAAATTGTAGCATTCAGTTGAAGTTTTGTAACAATGATCCTCACCGCTTTCTATATTTTGAGATTGTGAACCTAAATCCCATCCTTGTTCACTACCATATAGGGTTATCCAACAAGAATGCATTCATGGTTGAGCTGCATCGATCAGTAGCTTCCAAGAAATAAAACTTAAATGGGGTTATCTATAAAAAAAAAAAAAAAGTTCCCAAAATAAAAACGACAAACTTGAATGTATAACGCACCAACAGAATCTACACACGTGGTTGTTAGGATGTGCTTGGGGTGCCATGCCTTAGCCATAGCAAACAATGAACAATGTAATAATTTAGTCATAAAATATATGTTTGATCTTTTTCGTGGAATTCAATTTTTTAAGCAAACGAATAAGCTTATCGATCTCTCTTCATCCTTCTCATGATGGAAGCAATAATTTATAGGATATCCCTCACTAACACAACAATGTCTTTCAATTATAATGTCATTGGAGGACCGTGATTAATTGATAAAGGGATAATCTTAAACAAACATAATATTTTATTATATTTATATAATAGCATTTGCCTAATCATAGTCACATATCAAATCATAAGGGAATCATATCATGTGCAAAAGATAAGATGAGGTTTGGATATGCCTATGAATTATGAAACATGATAAAGGTGACAATTTATGAGAAAAAATTGATTTAATTTTTATTTTTTTAAAGCCAAAAATTTATTCGTAATAAAAAGAAAAGAGTACATAAACCTGAGGTGATATAAATCAAATTCAAGAAAAAAAGAAGATAAAAAAAGGTAAAACAAGAAAAAGAAAAACTGGAAATTGGATTTATAAGAACCACCTTAAACTTCCTGTAAAAAAAAAAAAAAACCACCTTAGGGTCCGTTTGGTTCGAGAATTAGGAGGGGAGGGGAGGGGAGGGAAG
>Ga0315915_1003881_pt1 | contig 18943 bp, 15 predicted proteins | sample MpolbnodulesMG_FD_207738 | JGI IMG/M metagenome (GOLD analysis project Ga0315915, IMG submission 207738) | Medicago polymorpha root nodule microbial communities from Los Angeles, California, United States - branched nodules | ecosystem: Host-associated > Plants > Roots > Nodule | place: USA...
AAAAGCTGTTGTCACATTTATGGATGCAATTTTGAACACGAAACTGCGAAGTGCTGTTGTTGCCTTGTTGGCTGCTCGTGGCCGAGGGAAATCAGCTGCTCTTGGTTTATCTATTGCTGGAGCTGTTGCTGTTGGGTAACATGCCTTTTAGACATACAAATTTGTTCATTTTTTTATAGATGCACAACATTTTAGAATCTCAACGAAAAATCGTCTCTGTAGGTATTCAAATATTTTTGTAACTGCACCAAGCCCTGAGAATTTGAAAACCTTGTTTGAATTTGTATGCAAAGGTTTATCTGCACTTGGCTACGAGGTATAGGCTCTCTCCCTCATCGACATATATAACCATTATTGTTTAAATAGGATACAGTTAGAGTTTGTTTATTTTCAACTTTACTTTGTGAAATATCACTATCACTATAAATTGGGAACTACAATGCTGAGCAGGTTAATCAATTTAAGTAAGTTTTGAAAACTCAAAAACAGGTCCATTATACTATAAATTTGTTGGCACAATATATTAACACAGTGTATGCAACTAAGAAACATAGTTCATACCAAGTGCTGTGCAGCTAGCTTACTCAAAATATTTTTCATTGCTAGGATACTATTGTAAGAATATCCTTTGTGATAGTTAGTGTTATATCTATTTACTCTGAAATCTGCAAGATACCGATTTCCTTGTGAAATTCACCTAAATATTATGATAGTTCAATTAATTTTTTTTATTTCCTAATTACACCTCTATCCAGCCTCCTTTGTCTTTTGATATGTTTGTGTATAGAGCAATAAATGAAGTTCATATAAGAATGCTATGATTTGTAGGAATTTGATGTGGTGAAAAGTGTGAATCCCGCGTTCCATAAAGCTACTGAAAGAATCAATATTTATAAGCACCACAGACAGACAGTTCAGGTAACTTCATCAGTTATGGTTTTGCATTAATATATACAACATAAAAAATGTCTTAATGTTAAGGAAACTTACTTTTGCTCTGATATTACAATTGACAAGCAATAAAATTCTGGACTTGTTATTCATCTTAATATTTTTTTCAGTATATACTGCCACACGAACATGAAAAGCTCTTGCAAGTTGAACTGTTGGTAGTTGATGAAGCTGCCGCTATTCCACTGCCTGTGGTGAAGTCTTTGCTTGGCCCATATTTGGTTTTCCTGTCTTCTACTGTTAATGGGTATGGCCATTGTTTGTTTTGGTGAAACATTCCATATATCTCTCCATTTAAAAGAGTTAACTTCGACATTACTGGTTGACGGTAAGAACTTTGTTTTCTTTGTTTTTTGTTTTACACTGGACAGTTATGAAGGTACTGGATGCTCTTTATCATTAAAACTTTTGCATCAATTGGAAGGTCAAAGCAATGATTCTGCCAAGACAACAGAGGGAACTGATTCTGGTACTAATTTGCTTCTGTATTTTAAAAGTCGTTCAAAATAAACAACATGCATGTGGTGTACTGTTCAAAAAGGAAATACATTCTATACGAACTAAAGAAATTGTGATATTTTGTTTTTCAACAATCCATAGTCCATTAAATGATTTTAACAATAATTTTTTTTAAGGTCCTAGTCTGTTATTGCTAATTTTTATAATCTTTCAGGTTTTAAGAAAATTGAACTGAGTGAATCCATCAGATATGCTTCTGGGGATCCCATTGAAAACTGGCTTAACACATTACTTTGCTTAGATGTTTCAAATGCCATCCCTAATCTTAGCAGGTTATTTCTAGCTTATTTCATATTTACTTGGAACATGAGACTATTTCTTTATCTCTATTTACTGATATTTTGTCATGAAATCAGGTTACCTCCATGTAGTGAGTGCGATCTATATTATGTCAATCGGGATACGCTCTTTTCTTATCACAAAGATAGTGAATTATTTTTGCAGGTGAATCTAGATTTATCTGATAATATTGGGTTGTTTGGATCAATATTTTCAATTTTTTAAATGGGGAACTAAAATATTGGTAGTCTTGCAGCAAATGATGTCCTTATATGTTGCATCACATTACAAGAATTCTCCAAATGATCTGCAACTGATGTCAGATGCTCCAGCACACCACTTATTTGTACTACTTGGTATACTTGGTTTTCTTTCAAGCTATTTTTTAGTTCCTCTTTTCAAATTATAACATGATTTGAATTAGAGACGTAACAGTATTTGTATGACAGGACCTGTTGATGAATCAAAGAATCAACTTCCTGATATTTTGTGCGTCATCCAGGTTTGCATCTGATAATACTTTTTTCTGCTGCATTTTTGTTTATGGTCCATCTTATCGGCTTCCATTAAAGGGTTTATTAGAGTAAAACATAGTTGTACTCCAACAGGGCTTAACTACTCCATTTTGACATAACTCGACGGTTTATTCAGTTTTAAGATTTAAGTTTTTATTTACCCTTCTGTTTCCATTAATGATTCCAAAAGTTCTACCTTGTTTTCACATTATTTTCTATTTTTAAAGTTTGTACAGGAAATAGCGTGTTAGAGTATTGATTCTGCATCCATTGTTGTTATGTTAGAATATATTAATTATGCCTGAGGTTTATTTTATGTTTCAAGTTGGTCCCTATGTTTAAAAAGTTTCAAGTTGGTCCCTATGTTTAAAAAGTTTTAAGTTGATCCCTTACGTTATTTATGGTTATACTAAAGATAGTTATGCTTGTCCTATTTTCTGCTTATCATGGTTGCTTTTCGTTGTGGCAATCGGCAATATCTCGTAATCCATATCTCTTACATACAGGTTTGTCTTGAGGGGCAGATATCTTGTCAATCGGCAATCCAAAGTTTGAGTAGTGGTCGTCAACCTTTTGGAGATCAAATTCCATGGAAATTCTGTGAGCAATTCCAAGACACAAATTTTCCTTCACTTTCAGGTGCTCGCATTGTATGCTTTGCTACACACCCAAGTGCCATGAGGGTAATTTCTATTTTCTGCCTCTATGGTTTTGCTTAACCAGATTCTTCCGTAGCTGTAACATCTCTCTGATCTTTCTTTGATTTCAGCTTGGTTATGGCTCACAAGCAGTTGAGCTTTTAATACGGTGAGTAGATTGCTTCCTTCTTCTTTGATTGGAGTGATAATCATTTTCACATCTGTTTTACACAAGAGGTTCCATGAGCATAGAGTGTTCTTCAAAAGTTTTAAAATTGATACTGCTATGATTCGGGGCTAGCATTGGTTCAAGGTGTCTGATACCAGAACAAAATAGTTGAGAAGAAGAATTTTGTATTGCTTGAATAAAAGAAAGAACTGAAACAACATAAGAAAGATATCTGAACTCTTCACTTTCAGATTGATCAAGCCATATGGAAACTATTCCCTGTTTCCCCTATTTAATGGCCCCTAATCCCCTCTATCAACCTAAAGATTTTACTTATCTAGAATCCCTTCCTAACAGACAAATAGAAATTCCCCATCCCTTATTTTCATCAAGTATAAATACAAAATCAAACGCCTAACTAACATAGGTTTCGTTTAACTTGCCTGACATACACCCTACTTATACGGGGTTGCTGCCTATCAGTGTGTTCGGTGAAAATACCTTGTATTTCTGTATATGGTAGCAGCTGACTCATCTTGTAATTAGGATTGTAATTAATATAAGCAATGCTGTATTAGTATATATTTTTTTTCCTGTGTGGTGTTATTGCACATGATTCCAGCATACTCCATTTTTTAGTACATCTATGGAGTGCGGAAATGCACATCTAAGCGTCTAGACTATATGCTGGGGCCCCATTCACGAGGCTTCCATAAGATCGAGCTTGTCCTGTCCATGAACTTTGCTATAAAACACACTGTAACTTGGTGCTCATTTTTATTTTGAAATATGTCAAAATGTTAAGCAGAACTTAATCAATTAATGATCTACATACTATTGAAGTAGTTGTACTCTATTATCCTTGTCCCCGATGTATAGGATTTCATTCTCTGCTTGTAACCAACAGTTGTATACTGAGTTATCAGCTCTATATAAAGATCAATAGAGCTCTTGTAACTGCATGTCTTCAAAAGTTTCATTTTTCTCAAATTCTCATTGACATGAGAAACACAATTCTCTCAATTTTCTCTGATCCTAATACATGCTGTCTACAGTTACTATGAAGGGCAACTTACTCCTATCTCTGAGACAGATATTGAACCTGAAATACAGACTCCACCAAGAGTTACAGAAGCTGCAGAGAAGGTATGTTAGTTCTAAAATCCCATTTTTTGATAGGTTTTGCTGAAATATGGTGTCACTGATTGATGTTTGATACAATATTGCTATTCTTCTCTCCTTTATTTCATCTATGTAAATATTCCTTATTTCCATGTATACAACTATGATGCATTTAGATTGATATATAACATATTTAATCCCTATAATCAAGACATTCCCTTTGTACAATTTATCGTTATAAATACAAAACACCAGGAGATAAATTCTAAAGCAATTCAGCACCAATTCATTTACCCTAAAGAAATACAGATTTAATCCCTATTAGACTGATATATGACAGGTTTAATCCCTATAATCAAGAAAGACAAACATTGCTTTTAGGTAGGTCCTTGCCTATGTAAGTTGCAGTTAGCAGCAACAACAAACAACCACCACCAAGCACTTTCTGTATAGGTGGTTGGCTACATGGATCATACAATGTTTCAATGTCCTATTCTATCATGTATTTAGTTCAAATGTGAACACTTTTTAATAATTGCATTCTTTTAGCTTTTTGATAGTGTTTGATAATTGGTTTTAAAATACTGGGAATAATGCAAAACGGCAAGCTATACTTGATTTGTTATTGTCTGTGCTTTTAAATTTGAAGTTTATAAGTTTATGATTATCTTTCCAATATATGATTTTCTCTCTTTTTATGATAATACTATATGAATTCAGGCTTCACTACTTGAAGAAAACGTAAAACCTAGAACAGATCTTCCTCATCTACTTGTAAATTTGCATGAAAGACGCCCAGAGAAGCTTCATTACATTGGTGTCTCATTTGGGCTAACATTGGACTTATTTTCCTTTTGGAGGAAGCTTAAATTTTCTCCTTTCTACATTGGCCAGATTCCAGTTAAGTTTTTTTATTTTTTTTTTAACCAAAAGTGGGCAATGATACAGATTTTTTTTTTTTAACATATAAAAATCATTATTTACACTTGAGTAGAAGGCAAGCGGGCAACAAGCTGCGCCGCTAGACCTTTTTGGATGGCAAAACCAATTCTCGTGAATACAGATTTGTTATCTAATAATCAATTACCATATTCTTTTCTCAACTTGACAGAATACTGTGTCTGGTGAGCATTCATGTATGGTCTTGAAACCTCTTAACAATGATGAAGTTGAAGTTGATGGATCAAATCACCGGGACTTTTTCAGACCATTTTACCAAGGTTTGAACGTCTATCTTCCTATGCTGTTATGGTCTCTGTGCTTATTCACGATTCATTTGTTAATTGTTGTTGATTTAAAATGTTCACTATTTGTAGATTTTAGGCAAAGATTTACTAGACTTCTATCTTCCACGTTTCGTGGCATGGATTACAAGCTTGCTATGAGGTTAGTACTAAAAGTTAAATGGTTACCATAACATAACCACCCTTGTGTTTGCCCTTTTTTTTTGTTTTACTTTATTTTAGGAAAGGAAGTTGCTTTTGAGAAATTAAACGGAAGTTAAATTCATTTTTTATCCTTCCATGAAATTCCAAAGATGTTCCATAATCTTATTTATTGATTATAATTTTAAAACTTAAAAGTGAATATTTTTAAAACTTTCTTCATCTATGTTTACACATCCATTTTTGAAATGCTCATTATAGTGATAATTTATCTAGGATCATGGATCCACAAATCAAGTTCACAGAGCAGGAGCAGACAAAGTCCACTTCCGATAAATTTTTGGGGTCAGTTGGAGAATATGATATGAGGAGACTAAAGTCTTATGTTGATGGGCCTTCCGAGTTTCGTGTGGTGAGTAATCTCAAATACTGGATACTGATAACTTTTTCTTAATGGTTTCTTGATGATGACCAAGTTGATACTTCTTTGGTAATTTGGAAATTGTTGTTCTGTATTCTTTCCTATGTCCTAACAGTTATTAGTCCCTTGGTAAAACGTGAGTCCCTTGGTAAAATGACAATTTAAATCAACATTTACTTAGAGATTCCGTCATGTGCATGAGCATCAATGTGAGAGTTGTGATGGACCAAAATGAGAAAATGAGACAATGTTGCGCCTAAAGTTAAATGACCTTTAAAACAATCCAGGATGGTGGCCTAATATAACATTAAACATTATGCACCAGGCTACTGATGTAACATAATTTCTAAACACATGTTTATGCGATTTGGTGTGCTTTTGAGTATGATGCTAACTTTTCTATTTTGTTTGTTTTTTTCCGACAGATTTTAGATTTAGTTCCCATCCTCACTCATTTGTACTTTCAAGAAAAGCTTCCGGTTGAATTGTCAGCTTTACAAGCTTCTGTGTTACTTTGCATTGGTCTGCAAAATCAGGACATTTCATACATTGAGGTTTGTTTAACAACTTACCAATTTTATTAGTTGAAATATTACCACCATGTGACTTGGTAGCCCCTAATGCCTTGTCCAGGAAACCATTAAGGACAACCAAATTTTGAATCTCTAAAAAAATTCTAAATTATCCTCGTTATTATTTAATGTTCATTATATGGTACATTGGTCAATTTATCACCATACACGAGTCGCTAAAATTCACTGCTCGATTTTGTTTTTGCTGCATGAGTAAACCATGTTTGTTTCTTCATTGGTGCTTTTTTGTAAAGCTGATGGAGTCACATTCTAACATGTGCCATTTAATTCAATAGGAACGAATGGAGTTGAAAGAGGAACAAATATTGCAGCAACTAAAAAAAATTATGAAGAAGTTCTACAAATATCTAGATGGTCTTGAATCCAAGAAGATCGAATCAACATTCCCACGATTAAAAGATGTAAGTTTGTTTAATAATTGTTTAACCTGAACTCCTCATGCATGAGTTGCAGTGTGTATATAGGGACATATATTCTATTAATTTGTGGATTTCCTTTTACCCTCCACTAATCTTGTACCTCCCTTTATTTTTCATATTTTTTTTGTTGTGGACTATTTTGTCCCTAGATTGTCATGGAACCTCTTAGTGTATCTTTGGATGAAGACCTTAACAATGCAGCTAAACAAGTCGAGGTATATACTTTATCTTTTTTTTCTTCATATATTCCAACTTCAATCTATGTCCTTGCCACTTGCTTGTTTCCACATTCAGTTTTTAGTAGCTCTTATTTTCTGAATTGATTATTTACTTGATAGGATGATATGAAGTTAAAAGAGGAAGCACCCTTAGCTCCTGACTTTGAGTCTGTTTTACAAAATTATGGTGGAAAAATGCCATCTGATGGTGTCATTGCTGTGAAAGCCAGTAGGAGTGGAGTGAAACTTCAAAAGGAAAAAAGAAGTCACAAGAGTGGTGGTACAAAGCGTGGGAAAGACAATCACAGCCATAAATTAAGCAAAAGAAGAAGATATTGACTAAGAACCCTAAAAATGGTACAAAAAAAGAAAATATATATTACACTTCACAAAGTTGAAGGCATTATTTTTATTATTATTATTATTATTTTTTGAAACAATTATTATTATTATTTTTGCAAAATTACCACATGGGTCCTTTATCTTATTTATTTCTAACAATTGAGTCCTTTATCTTTTGGGAAATGTCAACCAGTGCCCCCGGAATACTGGTTAAAGAATAAATATAAAAGTATTTGCATTGAAAGTTGTGTAGTCAATGCATTAAAAGCTTAAAAAGTGTCCTTACTAACAACTTTGACCTAAGGTTGCGCTACTCTGATGAAATCCTAATTCTAAGTTGGAAAAATTAAGATTATACCCTTAGGCCATCATTTAGAAAACTACATGATATGCATATATGACTAACATGATTTCCTTAAAGGAAAGTGATATAAACTAGTTCTGCGGGGATCAAAACTCGTTTGAAAAAAGGCCAAAACAACAGTATTTCTCCATGTGTTGGTTGTGAAAAGTAGATGTTACCACATACACAGGGAAGGCAACTTGGCTGCAGATTGCTTTGGCCAAAATTTAGCTATGTTTCCTTTGCTTCATAGGGATAGTTTACATTTACCATGCTCTAGTATCTGTTTGTAATGTGCCCTTTTTGTTAAGGGTTCAGACCCTAACCTGCTTCTTTAATGCTTTTCTTGCTTAATAAAAGAAAAACTACTCAATTGATCTACTAAAATATTCTTTACTTTCTAAAACATCAGAAAAAATGTATTATATGCAGCAGACGTACAATTTTGAAACCTCTTTGTATTGTTAAACATTGGAAAAATGTATTGAGTAATCTTGTTCGCAAAGAATTTGTAGCAAAGAAATCTTGTTCACATAAAATTTGCAGCTAACATACAATTTTGAAACCTTTTTGTTTACTTGTCTGTACCCGGAAGAGTAACTAAGTCGGTGTCTACATTACATGAAAAATCATTTTTCCAAGAACATGACATTGTCTTCTATGGTTTGCTTTCATCATTCCCCATTTTCAACATAATTCGGTGAGCGGCTGACCCAATAAATAAATCCAATTGAGAATCTGAAAATAATAGCAAACAACAGAATGACACTAACTCTCTAAACCGAATAACTTGTAGGCTCGCAGTTCGATACTTAGACCTGCTCTGATGTTACATGTAACGAACGTAGTTTCTGCTTTCTTGCTCTGGACAGTAAACCTTAAAAAGCGAATAGATGGACATGTTACGTGCCCGTCTTTCTGTTAGTCACAATCAAATTATTATCACTTCCATCTTTATATGAAACCATGAAATGGATAATTTCTCAGCTAAATAATTAGTATAATATTAGCAAGGTTTCATGTTTGAATGTCACAATACAAGACATTGTCAAAACAAAAAAGAATGAAGGAAAACAAATTTAAGAACCTCAAATTCTTATAAGTTTCAATAGAAATACTTGTCCTTTCACTCTCTTTTGCAGAACCAAATAAAGACTAAAACTAACAATAGGTTAGTTTAAGCACACGGGAAAGTATTTCACTAGTATCAAAAGTTAAAAAAAATCGGGTAAATAATGGTTAGAGATGAGGGAGTATCATGAAAAAGATATTTGATATTTTAGGAAAAATTAAATGTGGGTTAATCGTAATGAAATCTTTAATTTTAATTAAGTAATAAGATAATTCTTGAGGATGTATGCGTTTGTATGATTTTTTTTATGAACATTATTGAGACGAGTCCTCTAACTTGCGAGAGGCAAAAATGGTATTTGGGTAATGTTTTATTTCTGCTGTACTTAGCTTGTGAGAGGCGACTATTACACCATGAGCACAATGTATCAAAAGAGCGTGAAACATAAGATTACTTGGAGTACAAGTAACTAGTGATAGTACTATTACCTTAAGTGTAGTACAATTAGCTTAAGTGTAGTACAGTTTCATCTTGTATATATACGATTGTACATACTTCATTCTCAAGTAATAAGAATCATTTTTCACATTTTCATAGTTTCATAATAGCGACAACGGTACTCACTTTTGAAATGAGGAGTAAAGGTGGATAGTCATTTGTATTTGTTTGTATAAGCATGCATCATATTAGAGAATGGTTAGCCCGGGAGATAGAGGATATGAATATGGATGGTGGAGGCCAATTACGGAGGCTTGGGGTGATCTACAAATCTATATGTCCGGTCTGGAACTCCTAGGTGACTCGTGCTGATCCCACGATGTCGGGGCACACTTATAAAACTGGACATCCCTGACTAGTCATCTGACAATATTTTACTAGTGAGAGTGTGAAGCACCGAAGTCAACTCGTGAGGTGTTGCTTCAATAGAGACGATAGACATGTACTACTAGTCTACTATCTAGAGTTAGAAATGATATCACATGCATATGTAGTAGAGGTGAACATGCATGACATTTACATTCATTTTCTTGAAATTTTTATGTGTGTGATTTTTGTTTGGATTGTATGTGTGTTTGTGTTTATTTTCTATCCATTGCTGATTATATACCATGTACATTCTGTAAAATGTATCTCTCTTCTCTCTTTTCTATATGATCTTGTGTGACTTATATGCCGATCATCCTTAGGAATGAGTCTGAAGAGTACTGCCAAGATGATTTCCACTACGACGGAGTGGAGAACTATTCTTCCAATTATGCCATTATGCTTCTTTTGAAGCCGTTGTTAGTCTTGACTTTTATTTAATCGGGTTGTAAGGCTCTGATATTGTGACATCGGGGTCGGATTCAATAAAGTGGATTGTTGACTTATTTTATTTTGGTTTATTTTTTTAAAGAACTACTTAGTGTGTTAACTTCATTTGAGATGTTTTATAAGGCCGATGGAGCCAATAATACTTTGATTTCAATTTATGATGTTGGATTATATATGCGGTTAGCGTAATATTCTTTACCGCGGAAAATGTTTTACGTTGTTGTTGTCGTCGTCATTGTCGTTGTTGTTGTTGTTATTATTATTCCATTCTACAATTTTATAAAAGTAAAAAAAAATAAAATCGGGGTTTAGGGTGTCACACCGTCGGTATCCACACCAATCCATAGCAATTAGCAGAAGTGTCTTATTTATTGTGTTATTATATTCCAAGACTGGTTAAGTCTTATTTCTCAAACCTAAACTGTAATCAACTTATCAACCGAACACCACCTAGACCCACCAACAATAGTAACCATATAAAAACAAGTCATCTCATTTACACAAATCTTAGCTCACTCATAAGCACGCTTCTCCTGCTTGTTTTTGTAATTTCATTATACTTCATCTTCATCGTTTGTTTATTCACACTTTATCCACCTTCCTCATCTTCAATAAAAGATGATGAAGTATGATGAACAAAAAAGGAAAAAATAAAGTATGATGGAACTTACAAAAGAAAGAAAAAGAAAAGAGAAAACATAGCCTCCAAGTGAGTAAAGTTTGTGTAACTAAGATAAGCTTGCCTACGTAAAACCACTCAAAATTGAGGCATTAACCAACCGGTTCATCCGTCTACCCTAAACCAAATATGTTACTTTTAAAAAAAGAGCGAGATTTTGGAGGGCGTTACCGTTTTTTTTTTTTTTGGATTATAAAGCTAGGCATGGCAAATCCAACATACTTAGGGCCCACCCAGACTAAGACCAAGAAGGAATTTGAAAAACAAATTAAGAAAAGGGAAAAAAAATTAAAACATTGAAATAAGGAACGAAAGTGTAAGGAAGCATGTGTATTGAAAAAAAAAAATACAAAGCCACATCATAGAAATAACATTAAAAATTTAATCTGTCTACAATATTTGTTCCATTCAAACAATAAAAACACAAAATATTCACACAAAAAAAAAACAAGTAATTTCTTTAGGCAAGAACTCAACAAATATATCATATATTAAGTCATTTGTCCAATATTGACTTTGTCATCTATACCATGGACGGCCATGGTACAAGAGAAGCAAAAGACAATTGCTCTTTAAGCACTTAGAAAGTGTTGAACAGTAGTTAATGACTGTTCAAATCACTTTTTAAATCGATTTAATAATTTAAAAAATACGAAACGGTAGTTAATTACCGTACAATAGATATCCGTGAACAATCACTACATAGTCAAAGAGCAACTGTTGAAACAAAACAACAACAAAAAAAAAAAAAACAGGGCTAAAATATCAACTTAGCCTACTCACCGCAACTCAACAATAAACATAAATAACTACAATAAAGTGAAATAAAGAAAGGAAAAATAATAAAAAAAATTGAGGGAGTGGAAATCTAAAAAATATGCGGAATGAATTATAGAAAAGTTGTGGGAGAAGGTTGGAATGAATCCTCTAATGTGTAATTTACACATGAGAGGTGCAAAGCATGATGTATCACACTTTAAATGGTGATAAATCACACTTTACTCACTCAACTTATATATCAAACTAGAACAATTACCCGTGCTACCGCACGGGTCATTAGTAGTTTATAAGGTATATAGATGCAACATTATCCATTACAAAGAAAGGAAAACAATATAGTAACAATAGTCTTCACCCCGATACGACACATGCTTAAACATTTTGAAAAACCTCCTTATAGACTACATTTGAAGTGGTGTCGATGGAGTCATTAGTAGGTTATAAGGTATATAGATGCAACATTATCCATTACAAAGAAAGGAAACAATATAGTAACAATAGTCTTCACCCCAATACGACACATGCTTAAACATTTTGAAAAACCTCCTTGTAGACTACATTTGAAGTGGTGTCGATGGAATCTTCGTTGTCATCAGTTAGTAATATTTTCAGACCATCCCTTGATGTAACACGTGATACTGCAACATATAATTGCCCATGCGAAAAGACAGGTTGTGGGAGATAGATACCGACTTGCTTAAGTGATTGCCCTTGGCTTTTGTTTATTGTCATTGCAAAACAGACAAATATAGGAAACTGCTTACGCTGAAATTTGAAAGGGATTCATAGTCATCAGCTGTCAATCTCTTTTCATACGAAAACTCAAAGTTAAAGTTGTCATGAGCAAAAGGAGAAGGGAGAACATCAAATTCATGGAAAGGCAGCATCTGTCTCTCAAGCTCAAACTTCATAGGGGGGTTAAACCTAGGAGTTGAAATTCTCCCACCAAACCTATCCTTCAAATAAATCCCAAACTTTCCCCTACCAACATACACCATTGAAACCCAAGAACCAAGACGGACGTTGAAAAAAATCCTTGAGGGCGTGCCAACCTGTTGTGAGATAAATTCGTCCATTGTTTCGCTCAACCAAAACCTCAAATTCGTTGTAGTAACGGTCCACCAACGTTGCATAGCGACCAAGTTCGTCCCCGAAGTCATGAACAAACAGGGTTGGCAAAACAACCATTCCCTACAAATCAAAACGTAAAAAATCAGCAATTGAATCAATATATTTCGTGGATACGTTAACAACGTATAGGCAAACACTTCGATACTTACATATTCAACGTCAAGATCAACGACATAGGTTCGGTATTTGATTCGAAGATCATTGACGATTTTCTCCAACTCAGTCGTCGGGTTTGGATTCAAATCCTCTGAATCACGAAAACATGAACATATATTAGTAGCAGACACTTAAAGTTGAATAATGTACACAAATTGATAAAAGAGAGAATAACATACCGGTCATGGAGTAGTATGAAAGCAAAACTTGTATATATCAGCCATAGCCATTGCAAACCGTAACTGATTGGAATTTAGAAAGGATGAGAGTTGAACAGAGTGAATGGAATATATATACTATCAGTGAAATCATATGCCATAAAAGCTCTTAGCCTTGGTACACCACATTATCATGGGAAATCAAAAGCCATTTTAATTTGACGGCATAAGAGTTGGAAAGTCTGTCTATTGTAACGCAAAACATAGAGGGGAAATTTGAATATTCTATGAGTGTTGTGATGTGAGCCTCAAATAATGAAGATTTAATGTAGGGTTGCCAATTGATGGGTATATAAATGATTAGATCCAATGGTTGATATTAATTGGCGCCTAAAAGCAGTAGAATTAGGGTTGGGAGTGCTAATTGGAGTGTTAACTAGGATTAGGAATAAGTTAGATACATATGAGAGAATCCATTTCCGGGGAGAAGGGAATGATTTGCACACCAACTAATGATTCATATGGATGAGTTTGAGTGGAAAGGAGAAAGCCATATATATACTCGACCAACTAGGTTATGGTGGATTGGTGGTCCATGTTAGATGTAGTAAAACGTCAAGATCTGTTTAATGAGAAACAACAAAAATGTACCAGTCCTCTTTTTTTTCTTTTCTAAAAGTACCATTCCCTAAAAAAAAAAGTACCATTGTTAGTTGGTGATAAGTACTATTGTGCTGGCAAAAGCAAAAAACACAACATTAAAACCAAATACTTTTTTTATTGGAAAAAAAAAAAGAATACATTTTTATTGAATGAAAATGAAAAATAATCAAGTAGCCTCTGCATTCTGCTTGCTATGATCTTGAGTTTATATCATGGTTTGAATTTTGTGTTGGGATTCTGACTATAAGCATTTGTTGTCTCTCTTAGACTTATGTATTGTGTTTGACCTCATTTAAAGGATATTAATGTGTTGTGGAATCTCCCTCTTCTTCATTTTGTTTTGTTTTCCTTTTTTTTTTTTCTTCTTCTTCTTCTCTCTTTTGTTACCAAAAACTGGAAAATAATCACCCTATTAAAAAGAAAAACAAAGATTCAAGATTGAATTTGGTCTCTAATAATTTTCGTGCGGACCATTTCAGTACGCAAATACATGAGCTAGTCTCGGATATTTCATACAGAAACAAATTAGTTACTCTCTATAAATATGTTAAGATTAATTTAATATTATTTTTTATAAGAGATTGAATTGATTTGTGAGAAAATTGGAAGAAAATAAAATAGATCTTTACTAAACTAGGTTATGATTCATGTTAGATGCGGAAAAATGCCAAACTTTGTTTAATGAGAAACAACAAAAATGTACCATCTCTGTTAAGAGTTGTTGGTGGTTATGTACTATATGTATTGATTTTGGAAGCTTATTTATGGTTTTTAGCTGTATTCTTTGCAAAAAAGAGAGTGAAAAAAGTTGAGATAAAGTTTTATGCCTCTATTCTAGAAATGGAAAAGAGGCTAATGTGTACAATATTTTAAAAACCTGCTCGATCATCGTCCCTGTAGACCCGAGTCATTAGTCGAACTACTGAATCATTAATGGAACTGCATGAAAGATCCGTATTATATATTGACTCAGTCGTATCATCCCGTCTCAATAAAAAAATTCTTTGTATTGAACTGAAATAATCATCTCTAGAAAATGCACAAAATGCTTTTCCTTTTTGAAAGAATTGAATATAGGCGTGAAAGTAAAAGTGTATTTAGCTAAGTGCATAATTAACTCCATCAAGATTTTGAACTACTTTTTTGACCATCTGCGATTGCAAAATGGTATTTTGGTCCATACAGGTTAACTCCAGAAACTGAGTCAGTATGTGGTATTTTGGTATTTTGGTACAGTCTAAATATTTCAAGATAACACTTTTTAACATAACAAAGTAACAGTTTGACAATGTTAGCCAACCCCAGCAATATGCACACAATTCATCATCGAAATGGCACACTAATAAATGATTTTCTTTTTGACAAATTCATCTTATATGAGATTGACTTGGACAACAAGACTTCAACTTCCATACATGGAATTTTTTTTCCAGGTAATGGCAAATGAACTGTCGACAAAAATTATTCACTTTGATGTTTAGAGAACTGCTGTCATAATTTATAGTTACCTTGACAAAGGGAAGAAGATCATTATGTTTCCTGAGAGAGTACTAGCAATAACAACATTTTGCGGTGAGTCAACATTTGTATTGAGGACCATGTCACCTAGCAAAGCATCTTCAGTTGGAAATTTGTATGAAAATGAGCACTGCAATGAAAAACAAGAACTACATTACCAAAAAAATCATATAAATTACTATAGAAACAAATTAATAAATTAAATTGTTCTAGGAAACTTTAAGGACATACCTTCTGGATGCTCATAACTACTTCTCCCATGAAATAATCACAACTTAGTCTCAAATTGAATTCTGTACATGTAGACCCTGATGATGCAGGTGACCAATGACAACATATGGTTAAATTTTTGTTTTCACGGAGAACAAAAAGTCATAAACTAGCAAGAAACTTCTTTGAAAATCTTATGTGCTTCTATAGATTAGAAAGTAGCAAATACAAATCAATTTCGCAAAAGCCTTAGTTCAAACTTACCTTCCAAATGATCTGAACATAAAACAACAATGCTTCCTTTACAATCTGATACAAAAGCTGTATTATCATCCATGAGAATGCAATCAGCTACTAACCTCTGTGACGGGTCACCGGAGAAATGTGTCAATTTTTTTGCATCCTAACATAGAAGATACAAATTAAACTAGTTCAGCATTGGCTTTTCTTATAAACATTAAGATAATTTTATAACAAGGAAATGTATACAAAAGGTTAGTTTGATAAGTTAGCCTCAATTACTAAAAATTGGAAATAAGAAGATCATTAATACATAATATCTCTCCAATCTTGTTTTCCTTTAAATTTTAATTCAATAAATAAAAATACAATAGAGAAATCTCCATCAACACTCACCTCGTCGTAGGAAAAGAAAATGATACCATCACGACCATCACCAACTACAATTCTAGAACAATGATACCTTTCAATAGCATACGTTATCACTTAAACTCTCCCAATAAAAGTAGTGTCACATTCTAAGCCACAGACATAGAAATGAATAACAAGAAAATAAGTAAATTTGAAAACTATAGCCGAATGTAGTTTCCTTATGTGGAAAGGAAAAAAAACAAATACAAGATTTATGCAACTTACAGTGTTTCCGGCAGATGCTAAGAAGTAGTGATCAAGATAAGGACAGATAGCAAGTGGAATTCCATTCCATATAGTTGCACAAACCACTCGGAACTGCCACGTTTCATTTTTATTACCAAGTTTGACGACATCCAAACTATTGTTATCAGGGATACTGTTGAGGCTACAGCTTGACAGAGGTTCAAGATAATGTACTACTAATTGATGGAAAGGTGAAGTTTTTTGAGATAATGATGCTGACTTCGAACAGAATGTCATTGAACCATCAGTTGAATTTCGGACGTTATCAAGGCAGAGAACAAGAAGACAACCCTTAATACTTCCAATGAAACATCCTATTAGAATATGGTAATCAATCTGAAATGTACCATGATTAAACTAGTGATATAAAACTATAGGGAAAGTGAAAAAACAAGAAAAGCTCAATGTCCTACCCCTCAGCCTCACCACTGGGCTTTACATATGGACCAGAAGAAAGACTAGTTCCAACCGCAATCACTAGCTTACTTCCAAACTTGACTAGTTCCATTGATTTTACTTCTCCATGTTCAAGTTCAAAAGACGCCAGTACTGACCCACTTAGTGGATCGACACAACATATGTCAGACGAATATGTATCATGATTCAGTTCAGTCCTCATTACAAGCAACGTCCCACTTTCATTGTGATACAGAACCTTCCGTGGAGTGCTCTCTAAATGAAACTTCTGCATATTAAGTCTCTTATTGGGGAACATCTCTGCCTAAAGTATCAAATGATAAATAGTGTAAGTCAAGATAATAGCAAGTAGCAACACATGCAAAAAGACACATACAACGCGAAATCAGGAAAGAAAACATGGTTGTTTCCTAGTGAGGGAAAAGTTTAAAAGATAGAAAATAAAACAGTTTTATCAACAACACTATGTTACGTCTCAAGCATCTCATGAGTTAATCAATTGACAGTAACGTGGAAGCAGCGATGTTGTAGTGTGTGATTTTCTTACCAGATGTAAACTGTTTTCTGCAACAAGTAATATTCCTTGTGTAGTGCAAACAGGAATTAAATGTGATGAAGATTGAACATTGATAGAAGTATAGGAAAGGCCTTGTCTTGCAGTATGCAACAACCAAGGCTTATCACTCAATGCGATTATATCAGCGTCAAGGGTGTCATCCAAGGGCACCAAGAAAACTGGATTAATGCCAATGTGACGAATGGCAATCAATTGAAGCACGAAAGGAAGGTCATTTGATTTGTCAAAAGCTTTAGTCGTAAAGTGAAACGATTCTGATGGCCACTCAAAGCGAAGAAGCATTCCGTTCTTCAATCCAGCAAGAACATAATACTTACCAACAAATACAAGGCATACATCTTGAGGTATACAAATTGCATTATTTAATGAAATTGTCGCATGAGCAATAATTATAACTTCTCCATCTGGAGCAAAAGACCAAACTTCCACAGAAGGCCTATGTGTGCCAATAACAAAGCTATTATTTTCTAAAATAGATGAATTTGACTGTTTTTCTCCTATATTTTGTCTGGCGATGGAAATGCATGATATTTCATTCTGAAATTTCAAACGTTTCATTTCAAATACTTCATATTCATAAGCTGATATATATGTAACCCTGAGGATAAACAAAGAGCACGGGTTAGAGGTTGACACAACTATGAAATTATTTCCAACTACCCCTAAACTGATATTCATATTGCGTGGATGCCAAAATGTGCAATTTGGAGAGGACAAAGGGGTGCCTTCATGATGAGCAGAATTTGTAGGCAAACAAAGTTTAACAGAATTTTGGTAGATCTGAACAAGCAAACCATCCATTACAAGGCCACATGCCAAAGTACAGACATTAGGTTGAAAATAGGGATGTCAATGGGGCGGATCGGGAGCGGGGGATACTTCCCCGATCCCCGCCCCGCCGGTGAATCCGTTCCCCGTCCCCGATCCCTGTCACGGGGGAATATTTTCCCCGATCCCCGTCCCCGCGGATCCCCACGGTTTTTTTCCCTTCCAAATTTAAGCACTGTACAGTTCCTTTCTTGGTCAAGATAATGAAAAATAGCTAAACACATACAAACATGCATACTCCACGCTAAACAGATCTAATATATATCAAAAGAAAACAAACAATTAATAGAAAAAGTTACATTACTTAATGCAGTCACATTACTGGTAGCAAAAGAGAATTAAGTCATAATCTAGTAGCAAAACCACAAAAGTGGACAAGTCACATTCCTTAATATAAGTTACATTTAAATTCAAAATAAGAAGGCATCCATTCACAACAAAAAAATCATGTCCTGCTTCCAACTTTTCCTTATAAGATCTTCTCCTCCATCACCCTTCCACAGTTATGTTTGACTCATTTCCTACAACAAGTAAACATAAACTCATAAGCATAACTACTTCACAAAAATACTTTAAAAACATGAAAGTAGTCAACAATAATAATATTTACACTACCTCATCATCATCAA
>Ga0315915_1003884_pt1 | contig 18938 bp, 17 predicted proteins | sample MpolbnodulesMG_FD_207738 | JGI IMG/M metagenome (GOLD analysis project Ga0315915, IMG submission 207738) | Medicago polymorpha root nodule microbial communities from Los Angeles, California, United States - branched nodules | ecosystem: Host-associated > Plants > Roots > Nodule | place: USA...
GCAACATGGCTTGCTGGTACCTTACATATATATTTTCCACATTGTTGCGTGGTTTTCATTGAATTTCCATTTATTGGAATTAAAAACTGCGCCGTGCCAACCTATTCAAATTGGTGTGCAAATATATTGCTGCAGTTGCTCTTCTCTGATTCAGGGTTCCATCTATATATAGGTACGGTCTCTTTTTATTTTCTTTCTAATATGAATTATGCCTAAGTAATTTTAGTGCATAAGGACCATCGTACGACGGACCTTATGTAACTGCGCGCCATTCTTAACTGTAGTGAGAATAAAAAGCATCTGTTTTGGAAATTTTGTTTTGCAATTTAAAAAGTCTACTACGAAAGTAGAGACTAAGATATATAGTTTACGCGTTGAAAGAGACTACTACGAAAACGATATCCAACTTGGAAAATTCGGATTTTTAAATGAAAAGGTTAAAGTGAAAGCATTTCTTTTCTTTTAATTAAGAACACATTGAATTAAGAAAAGAGAATTTTTAAGCTTGTAACTATACCCCACGAAAGTAGGGAGTTATGCGCGTAAAAATTCTGACAACATATTGCGAAAGCAAACAAAGTCTCTTATTTAATATTTTTCTATGAAAGTCTTATTTTTCTCGTATAAATTAAATTAACGCAAAGTTACGTGAGTGACGAAGGTCGACGAAAATAGGCATGGCAACAAAACTCGTGCCCATGGGTACCCTCCCAAATCAACCCCGATTTGACTGGGTTTGGGTATGAGTTTGGGTTTTCCCCGATTTCCATATACGGGTATGGGACGGGTAACGGGGATATATGTACCCATCCCGAACCCATACCCAAACCCTACCCAAACCCAAACCCTACCCAAATGTAGAAAGGTCATATTTTTGTTTTTGTTGAAGAGGTTGATAATGACATGCCATGTTATTTGATTTGATAATTGTAATGATATAAAGAACTTTCATTGATAGTTAAAGGAGCAACCGAATTATTCGGTAAGTAAATGTTAAAATGAACGCAATTTGTTGGATAATGCACTACAATATTGCCATTGAAGCTCAAAAAAACTTTTTTTTTATCAAAAAAGTTTATTCACTGCGGGGACGGGATGGGGCGGGAATACCCGAACCCATTGGGGATGGGGATGAGATTCAATTTCTTATCCCTTTTGAGTATGGGTTGGGTAACGGGTAAGTATATGGGATTAGGGGATGGGGACGGGGATGACAAAACCCGTCTCCACCCCGCCCCATTGTCATGCCTAGACGGAAACCATCATTTTTATCTCTATCCGTCATATATTTAATTAAAATCAATATTTATTTAACACGAAACCAAATTAATTTGGACTCACCTTACCTAAAAATTGGAACAACAAGCGATAATTGTTAAATTGATCTCTGAGAATTCAATACTTCAATACTTTTTATACTAAACCTGATATATTCTTACACCTGCGGCCGTATGACATCTACGTACATTTTATGATATATTAAAGGTTTGTTGGATGCATATAGAAGTCTCAATTATTACATGCAAAAAATAATAATATATCCTTTGCAATGGCATAAAATATTATGTATAAACTAATAAGATGTTTTGCTAAAAAAAAATCTAATAAGATTTTAATGTTAAAAAATATCTCAGCTTTAGTACCTATATTTGAAACGAAAATGCACGGTTTCAATGTTACAAAACAAAAAGTTGAAAGCGACTTTAAAAGCAATAACAATTTAAGAAAGCAGGTAAAAATACTTAGAAAATTTCAAGAATAGTTTTAGACAATGAATCTGGTATGACATGGTTTTGCAATGATATAGAGAGGTATATTTCTTTATACAACTCGCTCTCACCATGTCTGGGATTTACCGTTTGGTGAGAGATTTTGGTGTATAGTGTCCATCCTTTCACAACAATGAAGATAAAGTTTTAAAAGCAATAACAAGTTAAGGAAGCAAGTAAATATACTTAGAACTTAGAAGATTTCAAGAATAAAAGTGTGGTTCTAGACAATGAATCTATTTTGACATGGTTTTGCAATGATAAAGAGATATATGGCTTTATACAACCCTCTCTCACTATGTCTAGGGTTTAGCACTTGTTGAGAGACTTTTGTGTATCGTGTCCATCCTTCGGTTTTGTGCTTGTTGTTTGTTTTCGTACGATGCCTAATTTTCCACAGGTTTAGTGCTTGTGTGTCTCAACGTATTCGTAATCAGTGTTTACACAATTCAATTTACATGGGTTTCTTGTTCTTGTTCGTGTTCTTGTGATATGTCATACATGTTTTTGCTTTGTCTTCCTTTTTTTTAATGGCCCTCATCCCCCCTCCTCTCTAAAGCCACCATGATATTTGTGTGTTTTGGTTTCTCCATCACTTTTTGAGTTTTACTTTTCCCACCCTATGCCCTTCTCACGTGCCCTTCAAAAATTACCAAATTGCCCTCTAGAAAACAAAGTCTGGACAACAAACATTTGGTCTGGATAACATATTCCGGACGAATTGGAAGTATAAAAGGACGTTCACCCCCTATTTTTATAGTTTCAGTTTTTACTTAGTCTCTCTATCCCTCTTATCCCAAAATCCGAACTGCAGAATTCCAACCAAAATCGGTGAAATCTTGCTCAAACAGACTGCATTTCAATCCTTGATAAACAACACATGGAAGGTTAGTTCGATTTCTGTATGCATGCAAGTAATTTGTTATGTTTTTTTTTCCTCTGTACTAAACTAATCCGAAATTCGTTTTTCGGACTTGATTGATTCAATCTTGAAAATTAATTCCGGAAACACCCAGCACTGGTTTTAGCCATCTGTTTTGTATTGTTTTGTGCTGATTGTGTTGTGTGCATGTTACAGAAGGTTCATCCTCTAATACTCGGCGCGTAAGGGAGGCAGGGCTTGCTTCCCGTAGGAAAGAGCGTCTCCAACGGTTGGAGGAGGAATGTATTGTTCCTCTAAGGCGTCGGGGTGCTAGAGGACGCTGTGATGATGTGGAGCATCAGCCAGAGCAAGAGAATATGGTAGATGACGTGGACGTGCAGCAAATGGAGGATCATGAGCTTGTGGAGGAGCTTGAGGCTATGGAAAAGGAAATGGAAGATGTGGAGCCACAGCGAAGGCGAAAGAAGAAGAAGAAGGTGGTGGACCCTGAGCCATTTGATGACTATCCCAGTGGCCCACACGACACTGACCTGCTGTGGAGGTACCATATGCATGTGGCCATGAAGGCGGCTGATGGCGAGGTATTTATTAATGTTAAACTTACTTTATTAATATTAATCTGTGTGAAAATGATGCTGATATTTTTGAAACTGCCTGATTATGCACTATTAAATCTATTTGTGAAGCCCTGAGTGTAAACTAATTTTAGGTATTGTTTTTAATTATTTGCAGTGGCGTGGCAATTTAAAATGCATCAGCAACAGAAAAAATATAAAAGTGATGCATGATAAAGAGACCACCCCTATCATGGCTGCACGGTGGTGGCGTGATAGATTGCAGGGCACCGGTCTGTCTTGGCTTTAGGATACCAGCTACAGCCTGATTGAGCACAGTCTCATTTGTGCTTTTGTAGAGAGGTGGCACGAAGAGACTTCGAGCTTCCACCTTCCGTTTGGGGAGATGACAGTCACACTTGATGATGTGGCATGTTTGCTGCATATCCCCATTGACGGCATGATTCTGTCCCACAGGACGAGGCGGTGGAATGGGTGGAGGAGCACTTGGGGTCTGATCCGGGTGAAGCTCTTATTGAGGTAGAAAAGACCAAAGGGGTACATTGCCGTTTTGGCTACTTGCAGAAGATTTTCAAGGAGCGTATGAAGGAGCAGTTGGATTTAGAGACCGAGTATGGTGTGACTCAGGAGGTTCAGAGGTTGCGGGACCAGGTTGTCCGCATATATTTGCTATACTTGGTGGGGATCACACTCTTCACTTACAAGAGCCAGAATGATGTGGATGTTGCCTACCTGAGGTACTTTAGAGACCTTGATCTTGTTGCTGGTTATTCATGGGGAGATGCGGCACTAGCTCACTTGTATAGGGAGCTCAACAATGCTGCACGTATGAACTGCAGTCAGGTGGCATGATAGCTGACTTTGTTGCAGGTATAAACAACTCAAACTATGTTTTATTTTTTTAAATGTAAGTGTTTATGGTTTGTATATTTATATGCGGTTGTCTTTTGTGCAGGCTTGGGTGTATCCGCACATCCAAGGTATGGGAAGCAAGAATTTTGGGTAGGATATCGAGAGCATCGGGATCCACGCGCGATGCTTTTTGTGCCACTGTCTGGTTTGGGCACAACAGACAACTACAAAAACATACTCGATAGGCTGGATCTGAGTGGCGTTGTCATGGCCCCATATGGAGACCACTGTCAGGCACGTCCGTTTGAGCGGGTCAGCCTTTACTCTGGATGGCTGAGATACGGAGATCGCATGGTGAGATATCTGTCGGAGAGGGTGCTTTGCCAGTTTGGGAGGGTTCAGACCAACCCGATACATCCCGTTCAGAGTGCACCTCCTGCTATTAATTTGACGGAGATCTCAAACCGCTTTCGGTTGCACTCGATTATGCGCTGACACCTGAGCAGTTGGGGCAGCGAGCAGTTCATGATGTGGAGGCAACAGAGGGATACATCGATTGGTTTTACCAGGTGTCTCATCCACACATGGTTCTTCCTGACATGCCAGTACCGGTGTCAAGCACACCGAAGCGTGAGGTCCTTGATGCACAAGCTATTTAGGAGGATGGAAAGGTTGGGTGCTTACAGCTTAGCGAAAGGATGAGCCGCATCAAAGACCATGTCGATGTTGTGATGTCCAGTGGTGTGGTGCCGCGAGGGTCTGATGAATGGCAACATTTGGAGGATGTGTTGAAAGAGGTGCATGATGGGAAGGTTTATCATTGGTGGGGAACTACTGAGGGTGGCAGAGGTGCTAGAGGTGGTGGCATGGGTGGTGGCGGTAGTACGAGTGTAGTTATTAGGAGTTGATCGTATTTTATTTAATTTTAATGTTTTAATATTTTGGATAATTATGTTATGTAACATTTGGATAATTATGTTTTATTATTGTTTGAAAATTATATTGTGTTGTTAATTTTGATGTTATAACTTGATTTTTTGGCTTGCATATGGTTAAAGGCCAACAAAATTTACTAAATCTGCTCTAAAACAGAGGCTTAGCCAAAACAGATGGCTTCTGCCTCTGTGCTGGTGCAGTCTGGATTACATAATCCGAACAGTTTTTGCACTTTTCGGATTATATAATCCGGAACCATCGTTCACCACCCCTTTTGTTGACTTTCAACGGAGTTATTTACACGTTTCGAATTATATAATCCGGAAGTTTTCTACAAATTCTGAATTATATAATCCAAATTTATCTATTCATACCTGACATCATCATCCATCAGGGTGGATGAAGTGGCACAATCCACGAACAAATCCGGAAGGTGTTCGGATGTGTTCGGATTATATAATCCGGACGAGGGGTATTTTTGAAATAAAAAAAGGACGCGTGAGGAAAGGCATTGAGTGGGAAAAGTAAATCTCTCACTTTTTTTGCTAGTACCATAATCTGAATAACGAGTTTATGAAAATCATCACTAAGCACTGCATTCTTTCAGCCTCACAAATGACTTGTGAACATGTAGTTAGGATCTTTCAGAAGTTTTCAGACTAAAAGATATTATATCATTGGGATATAATGATAACTTTCTCTCTCTAAAAGAAAATTTCTCCGACCTCTCTAAGAAGCCAACGGACAGCCTCCCTCCATTCCAAAACTTTGTCTTTCACGATGTAGATAGTGGTGGTGGTGGTGCGACGGTGGTTCGACCATCCGCATCACCTTGTGCTGCTGTCCTCACAGCGGCGCTTTCATCGGTGTCTCTTTGCTTCACAGCACCTTTCAACTGCTTCCAGATCTGGAGTAACGTGTTTCACCGTGGTGGGGGTGGTGCGATGGTGGTTCGACCATTCGCATCACCTTGTATCGATGTCCTCATGACGACACTTTCGTCAGTGTCTCTTTGTTTCCCAGCACCTTTCAACTGCTTCTAGATCCAGAGTCATGTGTTTCATGACGGCGCTTTCGTCGTAGACACATGTTTCACGACGTTGCTTTCGTCGGAGACACTTGCATCAATGCCACTGTTTTTCCGTCTCTCTATGGTCTTGGTGTGGATGCTCAGATTTGGTATTGTGTCGAGCACCGTTTTGTGTTGTCTGTTGCGGGGTTGCTGTTTTTGTTGTTTGCGTGGTGGTGCGACGAGATTAACCGGCCTCCGCACCACCGGTGGCCACGTTTCTGTCAGGCGGCTGTTTGTTTCCTAATCTCCTTCTGTCAGCAGATCCGGTCCTGGTTTCAGTTATATCGGTGCGCAACGGTTCAATATTTCTTTGCGGCAATTTGTGGTGGTTTTTTCGTGGTGGTGTGGTGCTGATGGTGGTTTCTCCAATCGTTTCTCAGCAGTTTTAGGTGGTTGTTGTTCCGCTGGCCTGGAGGTGGCTCGGTGCTGCTTGTGCGGTTGTGCAACATTGCTGTCTGTTGTGTTGTGTCAAAATAAACAGGGCTCGCCTTGGTCTTTTGCTTATGGTGCGGTTCTGCATAAGCTTTCCTAGCTTGTTGAGCTATGGTATGGTGGTGGTGTGAAGCGTCTGGGTTTGTTCGTTGCGTACTATTGGAAGGTTTTGTGGTGGTGGATCTAGTTTCAGTTTAGATTCGAATCTCACGGTGGCTCGTCAGTTTTTTGGAGGATTTTCATGTGGTGGTTATTGGTGGTGTTAGGAGTTGAATTATTAAAGGTGTTGTTTTGTGTGGTGGCGAGGGTGCGGTTTGAATTATTGGGTGATTGAAGAAGGTTTGAAGGGGTGGTTGGTGGTGGTGACGGACGTGTGGATTGGAGGGGGTTTGTGTGATACCAATAGGTGTGATCCGTTTTCGACGACTGCAGGTGTGGCAGATTCTCTTTCATTCATGATGAATCCTCCTTCAACGAACTTTCGGGTCGTTTGTCGTTGTAAGGATCGTGGTGGTTGTGGTTGTTCGCGTCGGTGGCCGTGGTGTTTCAGATTTTTCTTGTTTGGTAGCAGAGCCCCAATGTCATTGAGTGTTCGTTATTTGTATTCTGTTTGTGTGGTGGTGTTGTGGTGGAGGTGGTGATGTGTGGTGTTGTTTAGGTGAGGAGGCGAGTGTTTGTTTTGCGTAATTTCTTTTGGAGGCGGTCTCTGTTACTCGGGTCCTTCCTCGTCGTCACGAGCTCTAGTTTGGATGTTAGGGTGTTTAGGGTGTTTGGAGGAAGCGGGTCCCTTTGAGGCGAGCCTTTTGCTTTTGATTTGTTTGTTGTTTGCACCACCGCATATCATGTCGGTTGTCATACTTTTTTGTGTGTTGGTTGCCGGTGGGCCGGTTACTTTTGCTTCGAGATCGGAAGTCGACGTTTGGTTGCAATCTTTGTTTGGCTCGACTCAGTGTTTCTCTAGTGTACCGAGGGTGAAGGGTGCCCTTCTGTTTTGGTCCTAAAGATTGGTGGGCCGATCACTTTTGATTTGAGATCGGGAGTCAGTTATTTGGATCAAGTTTGGTTTTGGGCTTTTTATGGTTTCTTCGGTGGATCGGAGGTCGAGAGGTGGTGGAAGCTGAATGATCTTTCGGATAGGAGTGTTTCGTTGTGGCTCAACTTTAGTGTTCACAAATGGGAGTTGTTTTTCAAGGGTGTTTTTTCTTTGGGGGTGAGTAGTGATGACGAGTGGTGTTGGATTTCGTTTTTACAGTTGTCGTTTTCGTGAAGGAATCTGTTTTAGGGGGTGACGTGTATTGTGGTGGGTGTTGCCATCAAGGTGTTTTTAAGGTGTTTATTTTTGGGTGTTCCGCCTATATACGACATCTTTTGTTTGTATTCTCAGTTTCGCCGGTCTTTGTTCGTCTTGAACAAGGATCTAGTTGTTTTAATAAATTTTGTTGTTTAAAAAAAAGGCTTTAACATGTGTTTCGTCCCTGCAATTAGGGGTCATTTAAAAATTGGTCCCTATAATCGTTAATCCTGGAAAATTACCCTTGCAAAGTTTAATCACTTAAAATTTCGTCCTTCAACTGAGTTAATCATTGCCACGTCAGTAATTAGCTGACGTGACAGTCTGGCTCAACAAATTTTGGCTTGAATAGACGAAAACACCCCTGAGCCTATCATGAACCCAGAATCCAGATCATGAACAACACACAAACAAACACCAGATCATGAACCCAGAATCCAGAATAAACAAAATACCAGACAATCATAAACCAAGCATGAACCCAGAATCAACAACACACAAACAAATAAGCAAAATCACCACATTCACCACTGCAAATAAGCAAAATCACCACATTCATAAACAAATAAGAAAAATCACCACATTTCGTTTTTCACGTTACCAACACTTCCTCCTTCATTCATTCATTCATTCATTCATTCATTGCTCTCTCTCTTTATGAACCATATTGATTATGCTTCCAATAATTGGATTTATGGTTCTTAATTCTTCACTTTCTAGATCTTAGGAATAACACCACTTTAACAACAACAAAACATCCACTACGGTTTCAGTTCCCAAATAGTTTCTTAGACTGTCTTGATTATGTTTTAAGAAAAATGTGAACTTGATAATTGGGGACTTTTTCTAAGAGAATATACAGCCAAATCAGCCCATGAAGATGAAGATTTCATAGTAACAAACCCAGAAATTACAAAAATCGAATTCAAACATTTAGATCTCGTATATTGTCAAAGTAACAACGATCTCGTAAATTCGTTGTTATGAAGTTCGACCCGGATCCATGAAAATAGCTAAACAATAACAAAAAACACACATGGTGGAACCGGAAACGCGAACACGAATCCACTGCCGCGCTGCTGCTTCGCTTTCTCGGTCATGGTGGTGTCGCCGACGATGGTACCAAAATGACGGTGGTTTGAGAGAATGGAAAGGGAAGTTATTGGTGTGGTGTGACTTGTGTTTTTCAACAAACAAAAAATCAAGGAGGGGTAATGATGAGTAAAGAAGGATGAAAGCGATAGTAGTGCTGTGTTAAGAGATAGGAGAGGGTAATGTCGTGTTCATCGATTATCTAGAACAATTGCTAAGGGAGGATGAAGATGAAGGAGGGTATTTTGGTCCTTTCATGTTTAACTGGAACTACTAAGGGCATTTTGGTCATTTCGCGTACGTATTAATCAATTAACAGTGCCACCTCATTAAATTAGTGACGTGGCAGTGATTAACTCGGTTGAAGGATAAAATTTTAAATGATTAAACTTTGCAAGGGTAATTTGCCAGAATTAACGATTACAGGGACCAATTTTTAAATGACCCCTAATTACAGGGACGAAACACATATTAAAGCCTAAAAAAACATGTAGTTGGATTAGGGTCTTGGGTTGTTAACTTTTCATTGGCTCTTGAAATGCATATCATATGTGGTAGCGTATTTAATGCTTTCTGAATCACTAGTATTGAGTTTAAAATGTGGAAGGTGAATGTTCCAACACATGATCATTATTGATTGTACTATCAAAGGAGAGGTGAGTGTAATTTACTTCTATTAAACTCAATAAGAGCTTCATGCGAAGAGTCATTTAGCAATCAAATCGTGTCCAATTAAATGGTTAAGACATGGTGAAAGCTTAAACTCTCATCTTTTCTCTATCAATCTCAATTATTTACCGTTGGTTATTGTGGATCATATCAAAGTACACATTATTTTATTATCTCTTAATATGAAGAAATTGTGTAAAACTTTGTATCTATGATTTATTGAAATCCGTCACAATGGACATTAAAAAGATATATAGTAATTAACCAAAAATGTTACCCTAGTGTTTTGTAGAGTAAAACTTGCGAGTCCTCAAATGTAGAATCAAAGCCAAAAAAGTTCCAAAGCAACAGAAGGAACCCCAAATAATAAAAGTTTTACCGTAACATTCCATGCCCATACAACTCCCTTGTCCATATTCTTCCTTATGGTAAAGAAGTGCAGCTGAGTAACCAAATAAAAAGGATCCCATTGGAATATTTGCCACAACTATATTATGGTTTACAGAGAAATTCTTTGCGCCAAATAGTTCAGTTGTTGTGGAAACAGCAGAGGAAGTGATTACTCCAGTAGAGACTCCAATCACAGCTGTGCTTATGTATAGGGCAAGGTCAGTTTTGTTGAGAAGTAAGAAGAATGCACATGCTGTTGGTGCCATCACTGCCATCATAATGGCAGGTCTTGAAATTGTACGTTTTCCCCTGAAATTAAAATAATGGTTATAGTACTAAGAATGACCTATAATTTTTTTTGTTAATTTGTTTTATTTCATCAATGTAGACCAACCAATATCTCCATTGTTATTATTTGCATAAATACAATGGTTTTGGTTGGTATTACGGGGTGTTTTGATGTTTCGTTCACCACAACGCGACCATAATTAATGTTGCATCAAACACATTTGCGTGAATTCTCTAAAATTATAAAAATTAAGCGATATGGTTAAAGCATTTTTATTTTGCAAAAATTAGCATTGCAAAAGTATCATTATGAATGACTGACATCCTCGACTATGGTAGCATGTTAGTGATCAAAAACTGAATATAACGAGACTTTCCCGGTAAGGCATAGAAAGTGTTCCACATGACCAAATTACCTGTTGAAATAGTCTATAAGAGATGGAATGAGACGGCCAAAGAATCCGAAAGAAGATGACAAAGACACCAAAGATGAAGTAGCAAGGCAACCTCTGGATTCAGCTATTTGTCCCAAATTGTTAAGAAATACTAAACCAATTGTTGCACCAAAAAAATACACAAAGAAATATAACCAGAAATTTATTCTTCTCAACATTAACTTCACTCCAATTTCTTCCATAACACCAACCACTTGAAATTCACAACTGTCTTTACCATCTTTTACCTCATTATCTGTCCTTCCTTCATAATTTGTATTCTCCTCTATGGTAAAATTGTAGACTCTTAACCTTTCTCTTTTTTTGTGCCATGAATCCAATAGTTCCTTGATCTTCACAGAAATTGGAAGCAATAGAGGTAAGAGAATGGATATTATAATGCCAATAAAGACACCAAGTGATGATACTTTATTAGTGAAAAATTGCAAGCTACTAATGACAGCATATATTCCAGTGCCAATTGTAATAACAAACATCAAAGCAAAACCAACACTAGAATGCTTAGGGTTTTTCACTTCAATTTCTCTTACTAAAGGAGCTACTATTAATCCTACTACAACAGGTACAAGAGAGTTTAAGAAAAGAAAACTTTTAGCCTTATTGTGTGGAGAAACAAAATCAACAATATTGGTATAAAGTTTTGCACTTAATCCTTGATAACTAGTTGATAATCCAACCGCAACTTGGCGATAAGATAAAAAGTTTCTTATAGCAATCACATAACAGACAGTGTTAATCCAACAAATGCTGTTTCCAGCAAGAAAAGTTAGTAAGAAAACATGCCAGTAAGAAAGGGAAGAAACTTGGTTGGTTATGAATATAAATTGTACACCATAACCGATTAGTCCGAGAAAGGAACCGATGATGAGGACAAGCCATAAGGGAAGGTAAATAGCTGCTAGGCCAGAAAACCAACCAAAAAGCTTGCCAGCATCAGATGCAAAAGCAAGGTTATTGAGCTGAACTTGAGAAATGGAAAGAATTTGTTTTAGTTGGGAAGAGTAAGTAGGGAAATCTGTGTTTGTTCCACTTATGGCTTGGAGCCAAATAATGGCAACTAGGCTAAGCCATTGAAGAGTAGAAGAAGGCATTGTGAAGAAGAAGCTTGAAAAATTAATGAAAACTTCTAAGCTATTAATAGAGTTTATATAGTAGTATGGGAGTGTGTGTGTGAGGGATTAAATGTTGGGAAAAAAAAAGGATGGGCCAGATAACTAATTACTAATGTGTTCAGCAAAGTCAAGAAATTAATATGGTGACACATAAAATGGATCAACGTGGCAGTAACTATGTGCATGTAAAATGTTGCTTTGTATTATGGTCACTATCTATGACCTCTTGAAAATATTATGTGGTTGACGAACACAGCACCTGTGTTTAAATTGGGTCATGATATTACTCTAATTAAACGGTTTTATTTGGGGTCGACCCAGCTAATTAAGTTGAGGACTAATACGATAGATGTATAAAGTATCAAAGTTTGGTGGTAGGATTGAGTTAGGATTAACCAAATTATACATAGACTCGTTTCATGCAAAATGTTGTTTTATATTACGGTCACAATCCATGACATTCTTGAAAATATTATGTCTGGGTGAGGAGGAACACATGATCAATTATAATTAAAAATATCCATTTCTACGAAATTATTTTTTATTAAAGTATAGGTTAAATATGTTTTTGCTCCCTATAATTTTTTATTAAAGTATAGGTTAAATATGTTTTTGTTCCCTATAAATATGTCAACTATTCATCTTAATCTTTTTAAAAAAATACTTTGACTTTTAGTCCCCATATATTTTCAATCACCGACTTTGGTCCCTACTCTTAACAAAACATGAATGTTTAGAATATTATAAGAATCTCTCTGGAAAAATTATAATTCTTAAACAAAACATGAATTAAATATAAATTTTAATTTAAAAAACAAAAAAAAATTAATATCTTTCAAAAAAGTTATATTTAATTTATTATTTGAAAAAGAAATCTAATATCTAATATTTTTGGAGTGATTCTAATAATATTCTAAACATTTCTCAAAAAATTTATTCAAAAATATGAAGGCTACACAAGATTTGACATAAAAGTAAGGACAAAAAATGATAATCGAAATCTTTTTGGCGACTAAAAGTCAAAGAAATATTTTAGAGAAACTAAAATCTATATTTATAAGGAACAAAAATATATTTAACACTTAAAATATTAGAAAAATTAAAATGAAAAGTTAGTATGTTTATAGGTACGAAAAATTAGGGATGACAAAACAAGCCAACCGACCCTATCCTACCTTGTCTCGTAAATAACTCGTCTAAAAAAGGGACGGAGCGGGGGCAGGTCAACTAGAGAAGTAGAATTGTATATCTCAACCCTTCCCATTTTATGGCGGACCGGTAGTTGGCAGGTTGATCCATCAATGTATTTATTAAAAAAATTATTATTTGAAAACTTCACAAAAATAATGTATAATTATACAAATTTAAAATCGATCTAATGAAATATTAAAGTTATCATTCAAAATATATAGTTTATATCATCTAAAAATCAATAATAAATCAGTAAGACATCCTAAACAAAAACTTCATGAGTTAACAATTGACTAACAGTTAAAAACATGAGGATAAAATCATGAAACAAAAGTGATAACTTTAAATGAATTATTTTTCTCGACTATATGGAGGAAAATATTGAAAAATTTATTGTGACTTAAAATAAAAAGAAGTGAAAGAGAGAGTTTTGTTTTTTAATTTCAAATCAACGGCCAAACTCACCCCGCACTGTCACCGACCCGTTTTAGTGGGCTATGTGGAGCGGACATCCTACTAATGGTGGGTTCAAAATCTCAACTCATCCCGTCAAAAAAGACGGGTTAAATGTAACAGTCCGTTTTTCGTTAGGATTATTTTATTTATTTATTATATGTGTTTATTTGCTCGTTTGTGTGTTTGATTTGGGATTAGTGGGTTTTTAGCCTAGAAGGGTATTTTAGTCAATTTTTAAGACTAAGGGTATTTTGGTCATTTGGCAAGAAAGGGTAAATTAGTAATTTTAGAATGATTAGAGTTTTAGTGTTTTTAGTGAGGATAGTTATATTTACTAAGTTTTAGTAATTATTTTGAGATGGTAAAATGATGAGACGTTTAATGAGTTAAGTGTGTTACCTTTTATCACATTTTGGAGTTCATAAGGCAGAAATTGCTCGCTCCCAACTGAAAAGACCAAATTACCCCTGTGTAAGTTAACTCACACTACATGAGTTAACTAACGTTAGTGTAAATCTCTACGTGACAGGCAATCATATAGTTCTGGCAAAAGGCAACAAAATCAAAGTGCATAGGGTCATAATGTTGCAGACTTATTTAATCCATGCGGTGCTTGATTTTCACGGTGTTTCAGGATTAGAAACTATACAATCCTGTGATTCATGTTTCTAACTTTCTATTCACAAATAATTTAGCCACGACATATAGCAACACCCTTAACACAGTTATGCATTTTCTCAATTTTTAGATTGGGTTTGAATGTTAAACCCATAAATTGGATGATTTTGAAGAGCACTATTTTATTTTTATTTTTATTTAATGTTTATTAATAAAATGACAAGAAAATGTTACGGTGAAGGAAGAGTTCACCAAATTTTTCAAAGAGGATGTTAAATTTGGCTTTGATTAAGTTCCAGAGGTGAAAGGGGAAGAAGAAGAGTAAAAGTAAATGAGCAAAAACATGTATGTGCTTAGCGGTACTTAACTCCCGTAGATTTTTTTTTCCTTTCTTTGCATATATGGGCTTCGTGAGTTAACTCACGCAGGGTCAATTTCAAAATTTCAGTTGGGAGCGAGTAGTTTTTGTTGGGTAAAGAGCAGTTCTCTTAGAATTAAGTGGTAAGAGTTTTGAGGCCTATTATGAATATAGTTACCCTAACTCATTATTGAGGTATAAATAGATAGCTCATGGGAGAAAATTATGGTTTTGTCATTCATTCACACATTCTCACAAACAGAGAGGATATAGAGATTTGAGAGAGAAGTGAAGAATATAAGAGAAAGAGGAAGACTCATTTGAAGGAAAGTGAAGAGAAAGCTAGGAGTCAAGGAGTAGAGCGAAGATTTACTTAGCTTTTGAAGATTTGGGGTAAATGGGATAGGTTTGTTCATATAATCACTTATAGTCATGATTTTAGCTTATGGACCATAATTATTTTGTTTGATTTGTGAAAATTATGATTATGTGTGATGAAATTTGTGCTTATAGTTGATTTGTAATTATGTGTATATTGAAACTTGTGGAATTGAAGTGTTTATATGTTCAAGTTCATTGTTGGTGTTTGAAATAAGTTTTTTTTTTTTTTTTTTTTTTTTTTTTATCAATTTTAGCTAAATTGTGTGAAACCCATGAATTTTGTGAATGATTATTGTTCAAACATGCTTCAAATCACTCATTAAATGTTTGGGTATGTTTGTATGTTGTTGGGTTTTAAATTTTTGGTGTTGTTTGTGAAGTTTGAATGGAACTGTGGACAAATGAGTTTTTGGTGAAAAATGTATACGATTTTGATTTTATGGTGAATTGATGATTTGAACTCATGCTTAAAAGTGTTTTGATGTGTCCTTAATGTTTGTTAACTGTTAACAAAGTTTGTGTAACGATTTTGGGGCAATTAGAATCAAAATGAGGATATTTTGGAGGTTTTGTTGTGTGTTCCCGAGAAGGAACCCATTTCTGGGTTCCCCTCTGGTGTGGCTCGCCATGGCGAGATGTGCATAATTGCACATGCAATCATGTGCATCTCGGGGCGTATGAGGTTGTTTTCGGACACCCCTAAGTGTTTCTTTGTATGTATTTGACTGCTGTTTTAACCTTAAAACCAACTAGAACATCATTTGAGTTGGATTAAAATGATTTTATGAATTTGAGATGAAACTTGGTTGAAAATGAACATGACTTGGAATTTGCCGAAACTTGATTTTCTTGAATAAAATGATGAAGTTATGATTTTTTTTTTTTATAACAATGAGCTGAGAATGATGATGTACAGTGTATGAGAGCTTAAGACTTGGTCTTGCTTTGAAAATAAGTTAATTATGAAAAATGGAGAAAATGAGACGAACTTGTGGATTTTTGAAAATTAAGCGGAATTGTAAAATGATAATGATATGTATGCACTACTGAGATGCTATGTGATATATGAAAATGATTTGTTGATGAATTTAAGCATGAATGCTTTATTTTAGTGAATTACTTGAAAATAAGTGATTTTCTAAAATGAGACGATTTTTGGTAAAACGATAGGATAAGTTGTGATAACTTGCAATTGACTTTGTATGCATGATAACATGGGGAAATAAGAATGAGACAATGTTTGATTGGTATGTAAAATGTTGGTTATCATGATGTGGTGAATTATTTGTCTTTTATGCGAATTATGCTTTGTGAAACGTTGTTGCTACCTTGAGGTGATACTTGTTGATGATGATTATGATGTTGAATATATCTTTTGTTGATGATGACTTGTTGATTATGTGGATGTAAACTCTTAATAATGCAAATGATGACTTTGGTGAAGATATTATATGATGAAGTGGGTTGTATAATAAGGTATTGTGAAATTCGCATTGTCGAGTCTTTACGTGTATGTCCATACATTCATAGTCATATATAGTCTATTGGGGAAGAACATAATCGGAGGGGGTTATGAACATAACTGGAGGGGATTATGAATGTAATCAGAGGGGATTACATAGTGGGCTCTTGATAATAGATATCTTTGAATCCAAAATTTGGTAAAATGTGTCGTGCTTGATTATGTGACTTGGTGAATATGTACATTGGTGAAATTTGATGAATGTTGTGATGATGTGAATTTGTGGACTTGTATATGTTGATTGATATACTATGACGGTGGTGTGATAGTATTTATGTGGAGTTATATTCTAGAAATGTCGAATATGTACATGTATTTATTTGAAATCATCGAATGTTGTTATCTGATTATGCTTATTATGTGGAACATTATTTAACCCCTAGTGGTTGTTTGGTTGACCGCCTCCCTATTTGTATGAATGGGTAGACGGCTTGCAGGATTGAGATTGCTTTACTAGTGAGTTGGTTGAGGATAGCGTGAAGCTACCTCTTTTCTCTTTTGCTCGAGTCTAGTTAGGCTCTGATTAGGATGTCGGAAGTTTATGTTTTATTTCATCATCTGTTGTTGGATTTGTTTGTGGAGATTATGGTTATGTATTTGAAACCTGGGATGAAGTGTTGAGATTTTTATTCACTCATGTATTGAGGATTATTACTTGGTGATGAGATATTATGTATGATGATTGTCTTCCGTTGGGAGTTTTTATGAAAACCATATTATGCATGTTTAGAAAAATGTAGACGTAGCATCTAAGCTCTTGATTAATTGAATTAATTGCATGATTTATTGCATATTGGTGTGTGTATGTCTGTTTGTGTGTGTGTGTGAGAGAGAGAGAGAGAGAGAGTCAAGTTAAAAGAGGTAGAGGAAGACTAGGCATGGCAATGGGGTGGGGTGGGGACGGATTTTGTCATCCCTGTCCCCATCCCCTAATCCCATATACTTACCTGTTACCCTACCTATACCCAACGGGGATGAGAAATTGAATCTCATCCCCGTCCCCAATGGGTTCGGGTATTCCTACCCCATCTCCGTCCCCGCAGTGAATAAATTTTTTTGATAAAAAAAGAGTTTTTTTTAAGCTTCAATGACAATATTGTAGTGCATTATCCAACAATTTGCGTCCATTTTAACATTTACTTACCGAATAATTTGGTTGCTCCTTTAACTATCAATGAAAGTTCTTTATATCATGACAATTATCAAACCAAATAACATGGCATGTCATTATCAACTTCTTCAACAAAAACAAAAATATGACCTTTATACATTCGGGTAGAGTTTGAGTATGTGTTCGGGGTGGGTAGATATATCCCCGTTACCCGTCCCATACCCGTATATTGAAATCGGGGAAAACCCAAACCCAGTCAAATCGGGGAAAACCCGTCAAATCGGGGTTGGTTTGGGTGGGTACCCATGGGCACGGGTTTTGTTGCCATGCCTAAGGAAGACCTATGAAAACTATTAGAGAAACCATTAGAAATGATTTGAGCATGTAGAGAGAAGACCCGTAGATGCCATTGTAAGAAGAGTAGATCAAATGGAGGATAGTCAAGTTAAAAGAGGTAGAGGAAGACCTATGAAAACTATTAGAGAAACCATTAGAAATGATTTAGAGTTCTTTGGTTTATGATAGAACACTATGGTGTAATTTGATCTATGTAGCCGACCCCACTTGCTGAGATAAGGCTTGGTTTTTGTTGTTGTTGTATGGTCTTTTCGACGTCATATAATAAATGAAATGAACCACAATGATATAGCTTTGTTAAATAAAAGACTATTTTAACGGGAAAAAAAAAGCAAATTAAAACCTAAAATAAAAATAGAGGATTAGAACATGATTTAGTCCTTAAGACATAATTGTAGATTGACATAGTTTGATAATTTATGCAAAGTTACTTTAAAAATAAAATTATGCAAAATTACGCACACAAAAAAGTTGGTGTACAAAAAAAAGTGGCAAGATTCAAGACCCAGCTCACAGTTCCAACTTCCAAATATACCTTGAGCTCTCAGTACTTTGTAACAAATCTTCCCATTCCCAAGCTCTCAGTACTTGAAACACCAAAAATAAAATATATTTTGAATTGTGTAGACTCCTACTACATTTGTTAATGCGATTATTACACAGGCACATTTTTATGACACCTTGAACGATATACAAATATTAAATGGAAAATTAACTAAACCATAAATTCGCATATAACAAAAATTTAAAATAAAGATAAATTGTGTATTGTGAATCCAAACGCTGAGACACTGCTTCATGTGTAGGGATGGCAATTGGACCCAGATATGATGAGCACCTGCAAAAAATACCCGCTATGGATAGGGTATAACCTCACTTTAACGGGTATAGACTTGGGCATGGGTAATTATCCATAAATTTGAATGGATATGGGCACGGGTATGGACACTGTACTACCCAGCCATGCAACCCGCATATATGTATTTATATAATATGATAAATAATTTATTTATTTTTGGTGCACAATTAATTAATTTATTTAACTATTTAAGCCTAAACCTAAACCTAAAAAAACTTAATACAGTAACCCTACCCCCCTCATGCTGCGTTGAATTTCTGTTACAACTT
>Ga0315915_1003887_pt1 | contig 18936 bp, 10 predicted proteins | sample MpolbnodulesMG_FD_207738 | JGI IMG/M metagenome (GOLD analysis project Ga0315915, IMG submission 207738) | Medicago polymorpha root nodule microbial communities from Los Angeles, California, United States - branched nodules | ecosystem: Host-associated > Plants > Roots > Nodule | place: USA...
TGATATAAATGCACATATTTCAAGAATTGAAAACATTAATATCACATATTTACTTCAAAACTATAATAATTGACAATCTTCATTTATTTAGGAAATAGAGAGGATCTTCACCCCTCCCACGTACTTTTACCATTAGGTGATTCTCCCCATTCAACCCTCGATTTACTACACGAATTGATTTGGCTGATATGTCGAGTATGACATTCAAATCTATGGTTTCAAATTCTACACAGGCTGAAAAGGATTTGGTATGAATTTCCTCAACCGAGAGACATGAAAAACATAATGTAACCCTAGCATAGTTAAAGGTAAAGCTAAATGATGGCTATTGAACCAATATATCTGAGTATATGAAATGCCCCAATTTACTTCGAAAAAAATATAAATTTTGAAAATTTATATGCTCCTTATTTTCTTTCAAATTTCAATAATGTTATTTAAATATTTTTAATATTTAAGTAGTACTTAATTTATACAACCACCTCTCTCTTTTCTCCTTCCCAAACCCTAACCATCACCACTTTTCTTCTTCTTGATCTACCAGAGAGGGGCAATTTAGGGTTAATTTTAACTTAAAATCACCTTTCTGGATTGTTTTTCTTTCTTTTTGAGTTATGAGTTATATAAGTTATTTACACATATTTTTTTCAATCTTATTTTGTTTGTTGTTGTGATTTCGTCGTCTTTGCACGACTCTGATTGTTTTGATTTTCCGTCAAAGTGCGGTGTGTTTTTTATTTTCTTTCTTAGTGCGGTGTTTATTTGTTTTACGTTAAAAATTTAGCTTTAAACAAATGCAGATTCAATCAATGACTTTGACATTGTTCATGCAGCAGATCCTTAGTAAAACTTGACTTTATAAGCCCAAACAATAGGGATATTATGGTTGATATAAAAACTCAAGAGACATACCCTTAAAAAAAAACTCATAAAGATATGGTTTAAATCCTTAATCTCAACATCAGTTGCATTATTTTATATTTTTATTGCTATCAATTTTAAGGTCAAAGTTTGCGTTAATTTGTTATATTAAAATAATTTTATAATATAATTATCATAATTACATAAAAATAGGAAAAATGGAGCTACTCTATGAGAAGTTACACTATATGATCACAATCAAAAAATTTGATCACAATCACTCACTATAACATCGAAATTCACCATTCAACTTCTACATATAGGGCCCGTTTGGATTATCTTATTTTAGAGCTTATATAAAACAGCTTATGCAAATAAATAAGTTTTATGTATTATTTATAAGTTTTTAAGGTTGTTTATGAAAAAACAGTTTATGAAGATACGACTTTCGCTAGTGAAGAGCTTATAAATTAAAATAAAAGCTTATTTATTTACGTAAGCTATTTTTCATAAGCTCAAACCAAACGGGACCATAGTCGTATTATATTAATGATTAAGTATAACAAAACTAATATCAATTTTTCATTTGTAGACTTGTAATCTCATAATCAAAATTTACTTGTAATTTTAAAATGCATATTATATGTCTGGTTGATGTCATATTGTATTATAAATAAATGTAAACTCAAAAGTAAAAATTTAATTTAATGTGATTGAGAGAGTTGATAAATTGACTCTCTTAAAAGAAAAAATCATTTGAGAACGGTCCAACCTTTTAAAAAAAAAGTGGAGTATGTCAAAGACCCATTTTTTTAGTCAAATAAGTCAAAGACCCCAATTAATGTTCTTAGCAGAAAAAGAAAATACCATTTAAAATAAAAGAGAAAGACTGAAAAATAAAATAAAACAGGTGATAAGAAAGAAAAAACATATATATAGTAAATTAAAAATAAAATAAGTAGTAAACAATGAACCAAGTTCATAGTATTTGAAGGTAACGGTCATTAAGGGTTTGACTTCAGTCATGCTACAATCCCAGATAATGAATCTGCATTGTGTAGTTTTAGTATGCGTTTTTTTTATTTATTCTTGCTATATTGTTTAATATTTTTTTCTCAACTATCAATAAAGAATACTATTGACACACAAACAACATGATCTCATAGATATATAATATTAACGAAAGAGTATATACACTTTGGAGAATAGAGGTTGGAGATAGAGAACTAACTTTATAGTGCTTTCAAATTCGTAAGTTTTTCTTCGTGTTTACTCTCTTTTTATTTTCATCTGAGTTTTTTTTTTCTTTCATGCTTGGTCGATTATTTATTTCTTTATTTTCAATTTCTAAGTAGAAATAAATATGTAGAAAAATATGAATGGGATTCTTGCAAATTCAAGTTACAAGTGTTCTTTTTTCAATAATGATTTTATTGATTGAATGTGGAAAACCTTGAATTTTGAATATGCATGTCTTTGATTAAATTATATTAATTATCGAAAACTGCTCACTCTTTTATTTGAATTTCCATGCTAAGGTAGCTTATAACTATCTGATTTTGAAAAGCATAGTTTTTAGGACATTAAATTTTTATTTCGTGCACGTTTGTCCTCTCTTTTTATTACTCCAACATGTATAAATAATGAACATTTTTTATAAAATTAGTTAGTTTTTGTTTAAAATTATATGTATAGATGTTTGTGATTTCAAATTATAATAACATGCTTATCTTTTTAAATTACACCAACAATATAACGAATATAATATAAAATTTTATCTTTTTTAATGACATCAACAATATTGTATTATTATAGAAAAATTTATCTAAGGGTATAATTGGAATAATAAATAATTTAACCCAAAATTTCATATTTTCTTATACATTGTCATAGGTAATATTGTTGAGGTTGTTTATATTTTAATGGGGTTTAACTATCTTTTTAATTAATAAATTAAGTAATATTATAAAAAAGGATAAAATAGTAAATAAAATGCTTTTAATGAAGCGTAAAATTGTAAAGGAAATAAATCATCCAATTTTTTTTTTTTTTATATATATAGTATAGATTATCGTTCTTCATAATATGGTATCGACAATTGGATACTCACATCCATGTGATCTATGTGTGAATCTATTTTATTTATGAAGCATTAGTTAATTATTTTTCATGCACTTTCTTACTCATTTACAGCAAAAATCATTAATTGTTTGAAATTGTTCAATAGTTTTTGTTGATTGTACTTTTCAATTTTACATTTGTATGAACTTTTGATTAGGTTTCTTTGTGGACCAGTTAGGTTTTAACACTCGTCACTTAATGGATCTTCCAAGCAATAAGCATCAACCAAATGTAGAAGAAAATACATATATGGAAAGAAAATTGGTAAAACAAGCAGAATGTCCCAAAGAAGAGAACAAGAGTAAGGAAGCAGAGGAGCAAGAGTTTGCCATTTTTTTCCATTCCAAAGACAATAGGGATTGGAAAAGGCATGCATATATGACACATGACTCGAGTTCGCTTTTTGAACATTTTGGTCGGGATATATCAATCAATTGTCTTCTTCGATTGTCAAGGTCTGATTATGGCTCAATTTCTGCATTGAACAAGAGTTTTCGATCACTAATTAGATCAGGGGAGCTACATCAGCTACGACGAAAATTGGGCATAGAAGAACATTGGGTTTACTTCGCTTGTGATTTGCTTAAATGGGAGGCATTTGATCCAAATCGTGGTCGATTTATTCAATTGCCTGATATGCCTTGTGATGCATGTTTTATGTCGTGTGATAAGGAGTCGTTGCTGTCGGTACTGAGCTTTTAGTTTTTGGAAGGGAATTGATGGGTCCTACCATTCATAAGTATGACCATCTATCAAATACGTGGTCAATTGGAAAAATGTTGAATACTCCAAGATGCTCGTTCGGTTCATCCAGCCTAGGAGAAATTGCAATATTAGCAGGTGGTTCTGATCCATGTGGCAACATCTTGAGCTCAGCTGAGCTTTATAACTCAGACACTGGAAAATGGGAAACCCTTCCAAACATGAATAAAGCAAGAAAAATGTGTTCGGGTGTATTTATGGATGGAAAATTTTATGTCCTTGGTGGAATTGGAGCTGATAAAACAACACCACTTACATGTGGTGAGGAATTTGATATAAAGACAAAAGAATGGTGTGAAATACCCAACATGTTCCCAATGCCAACTGGAGTATTGGAGGCACCACCATCTTATGGACCACCTCCTTTGATTGCAGTTGTAAAAAATGTATTGTATAATGCTGATTATGCAACAAAAGAAGTGAAGAAGTATGATAAAAGCAATAACTCTTGGGTTACCATTGGAAGATTTCCTGAGCAAGCCACCTCAATGAAAGGTTGGGGATTAGCCTTTCGTGCATGTGGAGATATGCTAATTTTTATGGGAGGTCCCATTCTTCATTGTAGAGGCATGATGGAAATTAATTCTTGGGTCCCAAATGAAAGAGCAACAAAATGGAATCAACTTGCGAGAAAGAAAATAGGAAGCTTTGTGTATAATTGCACTGTGATGGGATGTTGGTGTTGCTCTCTGTTGTAGGAGTTTTATTTATGTGGATGTTTTTATGTTTTCAATTTAACTCAAAATATTGTCGTTCAATGACTTTTTGTTTATTGATGTGGGTGCTACTTTTTATAATATTTGTTTTAGACTGATTTTTATTGTATATTGTTGTTGGTGTTTTTAATTTATATTTTCTATCAATGTTGTTGGTAAAACATTTTTATAGTTGTAATGATGAGTCAACAAAGGTTTTAATTTTCAAAACTATGCAGATATTTAGCTAGATTTTTAGAGAGTAATATACGTTAGATTCTCCAATGGAAGCAAATTTAAGCAAAACTAACATCAATACAAATGAAATTTTTTAAAACATCACCAAATGTTTAACACAAGAACAAGAATTTTTTTTAAATTTTTTTAATAAAAGTTTGGGATACTATTTGAATTAGAGATCAATGTATAGAATCGCAAGACCATGATAAGGATTTTTTTGAATCAAAATAAAAAAATATATACCTAGTTATATTTGATACTTTATCAAACTATAAATCATATGAGATCCAAATGCATTAACAAGCCAATGCAACATCTCAACCAATCATAGCAGAGTCCACAATATGGAAGCCAAAAGAACCAACATGTTCAATATACCACCATCAAATCAACATTAAGATAGATATTAAGATATACTCCCTCCGGTCCTTTTTATAAGAAAAGAAACAAAAAATCATCAAAACCAAGACAGTCATTAGTTGTTATAATTTTTTGAATGTTTTTACAGATATACCCTCATAAAAATTTGTGAAATATTAAATATACCCACTAATATACTCCCTCCGGTCCTATTTATAAGAAAATTTTCAAAAAAATTCTTGGTCCTATTTATAGGAAAAAGTCACAAGTTTTAAGATACATTTATTGTTTAAAAGACTTTTCTATCCCTCATTTAATGTTGAAGATGTCGACACTGTACATTTTCTTGTTCCTCTTCAATGTCGAAGATGTAAAATCGCTTATTTAGGTGTTGAAGACAACGACAAAAACCTCAAAGCAGAAAGCTGTTTTTGCGATTCCAAGTTTAAGTTAATGAAAGAGAGAAAAAAACTTAATTGGAGCTTCAAGTGCGATTCCACCATGGCTTCACTTATGTTGAATGGGGAAAATGATCTTTAGAGAACAGGGGAAAGAAAAGTTAACGACAAGTTAAAGACGTGTTCCCAACAAAATAAATAAATAAAAAAAGTTAACAAAAGTGGACGCGTGTTCATATTTTACTAGGGAACAGTAAAAACAGTACTTATGGTATGGTACTATACATAAGTTTTGTCCTTTATATAATGCTTATAATTATGGACAATATTCTCATAAAAATTAAATATGGGCAATATATTTTCTCAAAAAAGTGCTTATAAATAAAGACGGTGGAGTATATACGTACCAATTTTTTATGACATCTAGAATAGTATATTAATTGGATTACTATTATAGTGACCCTAGCTTTTCTCTTTCATTACTATTTTTCTCTCCGTGGCTCATTTTATAGAATTGTTTGGCATTGTAGAAACAAAAAAGGAGGAAAGTATTTTCATACAAAAGTAAGGAATGACCAAGGTGAATCTTGAAAGTAAATATCAACCTAGAGCTTGATAAAAAAAAATAAAAAAAAGTTTTTCTAATATGTGTAACATTGCAGAGCTTAAGATGTACTTAATGCACCATTTTTTCTCTCTCTATTAACTTTCTTAGCCTTTTCTTAGTCATATTAATTAGCATTTTTCTTGAAAATGGGGGATAGAGATAGATTTTATTTTCAAAACAAAAACATAAGAAATGTGAAGAAAGAAAATAATAAAATGAAGAGACAGTCCATCATGATTCTCAATCAGAAAAAAATAAACTTTGTTAGCGGTGATGGATATGGGTGGTGGTAGACTTTAAACACATTTCTTCTTTTCGATTAAGCCTCTATGGACTGCGATGATTCTAATTGAGAACACTGCTAACAAAGGACTATATGATTTTCAATTCTTATTGAACCACAAAGGACTGATTGAGAAAGTGCAAGATCGCAGTTCAATTTAAAACTGACACCTATTAACCCTTCATTGTCAGCAAAGGCTTTGCTTGGAATCTCCTAGAAGAAATGACGGCGTCTCCCGCACATTTTCAGCCGCATGTTTGAACTTCCATTTTAATCAAACACCGATGTGACGGTGGAGGAGGTGCATGGGTGTTTTCAGTTTTGAGGCAGAGACGGAGGGAATCAGAGAGGTGAGGGATGGTGAATCATTGGAATTCACTTTTGATCCATTAGAGATATGTGGATGTTTTGGTTGCCGGATTCGACGTTGCTGAAGCTTTATAGTGTTGTGTTTGTGGATGGAGATTTGATGGTTATGGGTGGTGTTGTGGTGGTAGACTTTTGCCTATAATGATGATAATTGTGAAAATTCTAAAGACTGATTAATATGACAGAGAAAATACTAAAACAGTTAATAGGAGAGAGAGAGAGAGAGAGAGAGAGAGAGAGAGAGAGAATGATGCATTAATTAATTCTTAAGTTGCGCAATGTTGCAAATTTGCAATGGTTAGAAAAACCCTAATAATAATGTATAGTTATTAAACTCATTTGAAAATATGAAAACTTTATATTTTTAAAATTATTATTTTATTAAAATAACAAAAACAATCACCAAAAATCTTTTATTACTTTGTTCTTAATCCTAAGTAACTAATGCTAGAGTGTAAACCTTCATATTATTGATCTCTTGAATAAATGGTCTTCTCGGTGATAATGTGACTTGGTGATTTTTAGTGGAGAAACATAGGTGTTGTAGTGATAATAAGGTCATATGTTCAACTTCCCACACGTCGACGAGTATGGTGTATCAAACTTCAAGTTTGTAGATCTAGAGCGATGCGTCAAAAATTTTATAAGTTAAATTGTTTTATAGATTGAATTGATAATACTTTACATATGATATAGAGTCATTTATTATAGTTGATTTGTAGTTTCTCCTTTAATTTCTTTGTTTAAGTTTTGATGGTGTTTGTTAGGTTGATGTTTTGCGTTGTTTGTTCATGATTAATTGCTTAGTTAGAATCTATTGTGAAGAGCCTTAGTTAGAATTGTTGAGGCGAAATCCCAAATTAATTTTAAAGATAACAAACCTTGATGATTAAGGAATTAATGGACTTTGATTAATTTGTTGGTATTTAACGTGTGCTCTTGAGTGTTTAATCAAGACAGGAACAAAGTTTAATTCATACCAAGAAACAAGAAATCAAAGGACATAAAGACTTAAGAACTCAGTCAGAGTTCAGAAAGTTAAAAGAGTTCATAAGGTTGGACAGAGTTCAGAAGGTTGTTCATGATGAACATCAAGAACCAAGCCCAGAAATCCATGAACCAAATGAAGAACATGCAAGGTTCACGTGACTTAAATAAAAGCCCAGTAAAATACATTGACTAAAATCAATCAAGGAATAAAGACATTTATTGGATTAAAGTCAAAAAGGGCATCTTCAATGTTCATTCAAGACTATGAACATTTGAAGTACAAAACATTAGGAATATTCCATTAAGAATATCATCTTAGATGTTTTCCATGCTGCACTCCATCAATGTTTCACTATTAGGATTTGATTACATCAAATAAGAGTCTTACAAATCATCCTAAGTGAAACAAAAGGAACATTCTGAAGTCCCCTGAGTTCAGAAAGTTCAATCATGATCCATGCTTTTTCTGACATGAACTGTACATTGGTTGGAAAATAAAAAGCAAATCCAAAAGCAAGATCAAGTCTGCTTCAACAGGAAATCGACACATAAGGGAGTTGGTATTGTACAGAGTAAACCAAATCCCCTAAAGCATGGAAGTGAAGTGACAGCTCAACTTTATAAGATCCTGCATTTGTTTCTCTTTAAGAATTTCTATTTCCTTATGTAAAATGTCAGATTTTGATTGAAGAGCAGAAATAGTTTTCTTTGATGTTGAAACATATTTTTTAAGCTTAGTTGACTCACCATTTAATTATTTACAAATAAAAAATAACTCATAATAAGTTAAGTCATATTCAGATTCAAAAGAATTTATCTCATCTTCTTCATGGTTTGCCATGAAGCATAAATATGCTACTTTGTTTTCCGATTCATCAAATGAGTTCGTGTCTTTGTCATCATAAGCGATATAAGCCCTATTTACTTTTGAATATCTCTTTGGACTTAGATAACAGTTGGATTTTGTGACCCTTTATACCACACTTGCAACTAGTTAGGTTGAAGGAAGATTTCTCATTAATCCTAACTTTGAGAGCAAGACATTTATTCTTCTCTTCACCTTCTTCACTTTCAACATGTCGATTCAATTCAAGTTCATGTTCCTATAATTTTCCAAATAAAATTTTCAAAGACACAAAAGATAAATCTTTAGATACATAAATAGTAGTCATTTTCTGTAGCCAACATCGATTCAAGCATCTAAGAACTTTATTGATTAAATCCTCGATATTGAAAGACTTTACAAGAGCTCTGAGATGATTTATTATATGGATAAATCGTTTTTGCAAATCTTGGATGATTTCTCTCAATTTGTCATAAATAATTCTAACTCATAAGTCAATGTGTTCACTTGGGCCCTTTAGACATCGGTAGTACCTTCATGGGTCAATTTAAGGGTGCCCCGAATTTGCTTGGTGGTTGTACGGTTATACAGGATAAAAATCATCAATGATTAATGAAGCTGTGATAATGTTCTTAGTTATCAAATTGTATTCAATTTTTTATTTTTCATCTTTGGTCCAAAGAGATCTTGGTTTATTTACCAACACATTATTGATTAAATGAGTGGGAATAAATGGACCATTTTCCATAACATTCCTAATATCACAATGAACCCCTCACTGAAATTTTTCATTCTCACTTTCCAATAACCATATGGTTAGATATAGGACTCTTAAGGGCATAAGTTATATAATATTGGTTGTTTATTTAATATATTAATTAGTAATTGTTACATAGTAACTACTATCTGCAGAACTTCTATGTACCTACTATAGTGAGTTAGTAATATAAATAAAGATGCAGAGGAAAAGGGAGGGCATTGGGTATTTTGTATGTGGGTTGGTTTGGGAGAGACAAGGCTCTCTAATTCCTAGAGGTTTGTTACTTTTCTGCAGTTACTTTCCTGTATCAATAATAATACATCATTCCCTTACTATTATGCAATAATCTTCCAAATACCATAGAATTATCATTGGCATTTATACATATCTGAACCAGTATCTAACACTGGTATCAGAGCAATTCTGATCCAGGAAAGATTATGTGGTTGTGCTGGAACTTTTGGCATGAAGATGGATGTTGAATTGATTCATAGATTTGATGGTAGAGAGGCCTATTGGTGGCTGATCCAGACAGAGTAGTATTTTCAGTCAAGAAAAATAAGCGAAGAGATGAAACTTCAGTGGGTTGTTGTGTTTGCATTGAGAAGAGATGCTCTTGATTGGTGGAATTCTTGGAAGGAGAGCAACACAAATACTTGTTGGTGGGAATTTTCAAAGGCCATTCTCAAGAAGTTCCAACCAGAAGTTTGGGATTGTCTTCTGGATTCAGAAAACGAAGGACAAGAAAATAGAGGTAATGATGAAGCTCAAGAAGAGAAGCAAGAACTGGTAGCATCTCAAAATGAAGTAAAAAGTTGTGAAGTTGATAGCCCACAGATCTAGAAAAACAGTATAAAAGAAGATAGGATTGTGGATACCAAATTTGATCACAAAGGTGACAAAGTGAAACATATGGGTTCATTGATGGGTTCCGTGGAAATAAAGGTCCAGAGAAGTGATGGAGAGGATAATCCATCGCAAGAAGAAGACTCACTGCTAATGTCACCAGGAAGACCGAGTCATTCTTCTGGTGTTAGTTAGGTCAAGTCATTCCCACCTTACGTATGTATCCTCCTCTCTTTTTAGAGCTAAACCAGATCATTTTTGGGGTGTGAGGATGAGTCACTCATGCCTTACATCAATGGTTTGCTCTTCTTTTTGAGGGGCCACCCACCTATTTCGCGAATGTAGTGAATGTGAATCTCTCCAGTCTTAATTTGGTAAGCAGTTTAATTTTATTTTTTGGGGACCACCCTCCTAGTTTTGGAAATTAGTGAGTGTGCGTCACTCCAATATTAATTTGGTAGGTAGTCTTTATGTTATAAGACCCTTTTCTATTACACCTTATTGATCTTTTGTTTCCTACACTAACTTAGGCTACTTTTTGTGCATTTCATGCTTATATTTATTAACAAAGTTCTTATTGTTCCTTATTGTGCTTATTTACACATTTACTCAAAGTTGCAGCTCTGTGCATCTTCAGAAGGGAATTATTTACAGAGCTACATCGCAGGGATACTACCAAATTCTACTTATTCACTATCAATAATCATCATAGGCCTTCGACTCATTACAAAACCAAAAGCTTTCCTTACTTAATGAAACAAAACTAAAATTAAGAACTGAAAAATAGAAAAGTACATGATAAGTCCTACAAATTCTAATCCATTGCCCAAACTTGAAATGATCATGTAAACAAGACTCAATTTCAAAGTTTGTAATAAGAACTTGTGGAGATTGAAACATAGATGAGAATGATTAAGGAGAAAGAAAAGGTGATGGAACACTGCCCTGTTACAAAGTTACAACTTTGAACAACATCACTTAGGGTCAGCCCTTAGCCTCACATAAGTGAACTACTTTTTCTGTATTTGGCCTGGCCCTTTGTAAGGCTGCTCATACCGAGCCTTGCCCGCATCAGAGTCATTGATTTTCTTGGAGTGTCGCTCCCGTTCAGCGCCCTCAGACTTGATGGTCTTTTGGGTTCTTCTTTTCCTTGTGATTTTGGATGGACTGGGAACGGGAGGGAGTTCTGAAGAAGGAATCTGCTCAACATTTGCCTCTCGTTCTGAGCTCTATGGAGCTACAGCTTTTGGCAGAGCTACAACTTCCTGTAGCTTGGGAACCTCCAATGGATCTTCAACAATCACTGGCTCTTGGGAGATTTACATAGCTACATTTTCCTGAATCCCTTCCTCCATCACTTTTTCTTCTTCTTTTTCTTTTTCTAGCTCTTGACCTTCAAGCACACCAACAAAACAAAATCAAGTTTTGGTCTTTGGTACACAAATCATTTTAGGTCCTTGTGAGTTAGTTTTAGGCAAAGTGTCATTTGAATTTCATTTCCTTTTCTCGTTCATCTCATAGTTCTTTCTTATATTACAAATATAAGATGTATGACCTTCTCTTCCAAAATAAAAACATTTAACAAAACTGGTACTTGAGATTTTGTTGGGCGAAAGAATTTCCTAAAAAGTTTTTAATAATTTATTGGATGATAGCCTAAACTGGAATTATTATAAGTTCTCTTTTGATTTCCCAAAACGATGTTCAAGTTTTCTCTTCCCATTGTGAATTTTGCAAGTGTGTTTTGCAAATCCTAAATTTATTGTAATCATCACACGTGAAAATGTTTTCCTTCATATTTTCACAATAGGAACAAAAAGAAACTTCACTTACAAAAACTTGTTTCTCTTTAATAATTTCTATTTCCTCGATTAAAATGTCAACTTTTGATTGAAGAGTAGAAATATTTTTCTCAGAGGTTGAAACAATTTTTTAAGCTTAGTTGACTCATCATTTAATTTTTTACAAATAATAAATAACTCATCATAAGTTAAGTCATATTCTGATTCAAAAGAATTTACCTCATCTTCTTCATGGTTTGCCATAAAGAATGAATAAGCTACTTCGTTTTCTGATTCATCGGATGAGTTTGTATCTTTGTCATCCCGAATGATATAAGCCCTCCTTCCTTTTGTATATCTCGTTTGACTTAAATTAAAGTTGGATTATACTAGTCCTTTTACCCGTGCGATGCTAGGGGCAAGTTACAGATAGAAATTATATTTTTATTATTATAAAAAATACAAATGAATTTCGTTTTGCAAAATAAAAAAAATCAAAGCAAAACATGAACCATGGTATATTGAAAATTAAGTCGATAATCACATACTTCCGGTCGTATATATGAGAGAAAGTTGGGTCAGTTTAAATTTTGAATCAAATACATTAACTTTTGTTGACTCAACTTTCTTTTACATATATATAGCACCGGAGGGAGTATATTTTATTAGTTAAATGGTTAATTAACATATAAACTTCATATTTGTGTTAAATGAAAATCCCTACATATATTTGATTTCAATAGAATCTCTTTTAAATTAGTTGTTGAAATCTTTTCTCATTGTTTCTATTAAGAAATAATTTTTAGACAATGTAAACAAATCAAAACAGCACATTTGTGTGAGTGTCCAAAGATTCTTGCATTTCAAAGTATATTAGAAAGAAAAATGAAACAGGTATAGTACTGAAATTATATCTATGTAACTTCAGGTCCATAAATCTACAGCAATATCACGAGGTTTTCTATATTGTCTCTCAAATGAAAGCAAACCATTAGTAATTTAACAAAAACGATATGACATATCCCACAAATATATCAAATTGATTGTAAATAGAGTTATTCATACAATAACAAAAATAAAAAATGAGTGAATCCATTAGTAATTTAACCAAACTAAGATTTAACTGGTTATCTATAAAGTATAAGCCAAGCATATGTCAACTTAAATTTCAAATTGTTATACAAAGCTTAACCAAGAGCCTCAGAAACATATACTTTTTTTTATTGATTAAAATTCGTATGAGTACCACCATATCACGTGGCATCCATATGTGACACATGAATCTGGTGGGTCCCACTTCAAGTCTAATTCCTAACACTTGAGGAATGTACAAATTGCTGAAGTATCTTTCTCTAAATTACGTTGAAAATTAATTAAATTTATATTTGATGTATGCGCATGCAAATTTCAGAATGCATGATCAAGCCATTTATATCCGATTATTCCATACTCAATAGATAAAATGACAAACAAATAAGAAACCCACACTTTAAGCATTAGAAACTGTTGGGGTTAGTAATTAGAGAGAATGATATGTTACCTCAAAACTCGTGAGCTCGGTAACATAATGAAATAGATAATTGGAGGTAAAGTTTGGTAGATGGTTAATGGCAATTCCAGGACCCTGACTTAGCGGCGATTTGCGATTTCTTTGAAGAGAGCGATTTGCGATTTGCTTCCTGCGCGCTATCTCTCTCCCTGCAAACAACTGTTTCCTACTCTCGCAACAGTAACTAATGAAGCATGAAGCATGAACTGATTGGTTAATTAGGAATTGGCTTCTTGAATTTGGGATTTAGGGAGACTTGCAATCCTGCATGCCATCTCTCCCTGCAATTAATTGTTATCTTCATTGAACTAGTGTCTCTGAATCTGTTTCTTCCAAATTGAAGTCGCGCAACCGCGCTAATGCCATTGTGCATTACAAAGGTTGACCCACGCGTGCGTCAATACTAGAACAGGTCTGGTGGACAAACAACAGCCTTCACATGGCTTCTGCGCCGTGCATGTCAGCAATGGCACTCTCTTCAGGCATGGTGTAATTGGCAATTACGGTGCCGCACGCAGCAAATTCTGGATCAGTACCGCCACTTTCCTTTGCAGTAGCCCTTGCGGGGACATCGGCTAATGTTGACAGACCCTTCCCTACTCCGTGCATCAAAGGAGATGCATTAAGCATAAATATCTGCCAGGAGGAATACACAAAGGGAGTTGAAGATTGCAGTAAGGTGTTAAGGGCGCGTTTGACTCTTAATAAAGGGGACAAGCCTTTTGCTGTGCGGGAACTCAGTGCTAAAATTGGTAAGGTTTGGAAGACAACGGCAGGATGGAAAATGGTGCCTCTTGGTAAGGGTTTCTATGATTTTCACTTCGACTCGTTGGATGATTTAAAGAAAATTTGGGCAGCGGGCACGGTTAACCTCAGGCCTGGTTTGTTGAGATTCTCTCAATGGACCAAAGACTTTAAGCTCTTGGTGCAAAAACAGACTCATGTTTCGCTATGGATCCGTTTGATAGAGCTACCGCAAGAATATTGGCGGGAGAGAACCTTGAAGGAAATTGCAAGCGCGGTGGGGACACCTATAGATATCGATGGTCCAACTAGAAATCGCACCTTTGGTCATTATGCTCGCATATTAGTGGACATTGATTTATCAAAGAAGGCATACGATGAAGTCCTTGTCGAACGTGATGGGTTTGCGTTCATGGTGGAGATACAATATGAACGAAGGCCTTTGTTTTGTCATCATTGTTATTCCATCGGCCACAACATCACTACTTGTCGATGGATAAACCCGCAAGCCGCCAAAGAAAATATTGATCGTGGGAAACAATCAGCAAAAGAAAATAGTAGCGCGCCCCCTAAACGACACCAGCTTGGTGGGAGGGCTTCCACTTCGGTCTTGGGAGGTGCTGCATCATGGATTCCTATCTCTTCCACAGTTACCACAAGTACCAGACTTACGGTTCCAGTTGTTCAGACAACACAAGCTACTTCTATCACTCAGTCAATACCGGTGCCAATACCTGCAGTGCCGGTTTCAGACATCTTATCAAACTCGTTCAGTTTGCCGCTCCATAATGTTTTCGATCGTATTGAACGTTTACCGACTGATGATTTAGCATTGACTATGCCGGTGTTGGAGAAGGTTGTTTCCCATGTAGCGCACGTTGGCGTGCAACCCGTAGAAGTGGGAACGTCTCAGCAGACATCACGGGAGGTGTTGGAGAACCCCACGGTGACTGCGGTTGCTAACCCGCTTCTGGATAGTGTGACACACAATCATATGAACCAGAGGGAGCTGGAGGAGAGTCCCAAAGGTTCTATTGAGCGTGATGCACATTCATCCCCTCCTGGGCGTGAGGACGTACGACCCGTCAGAGCGGAACAGTTAAATCAGACATTGCGGGAGGAGTTAGTGATCCCCTCGATTACAGATATTTCTGAACCGCTTCAGGTTGGTGTGGAACATGATCATGTGAGCCCACGGGAGCTGGTGGAGAGTCTCATGGGTGCTCGTGAAAGTGTTGCAAGACCATCCCCAGATGCATTTGATGAAAGGCTTGAGGTGTCGGCTAACTTACAAAACATTCAGGATTTTGCACCCCTTGATCATACAACTGTTACTGAAATTTCTGATAGGTCAAGGGAGGGTATAGTGGACACTTGTGCTGGTTCACAAGCAATGAACACACCTTTGGTTGCCGAAGCCTCTAGTGCGATGGATGGCTGTATGCCCTTGGCAAAGAACCAGAATGAATCTATTTTACTAAGACAAGAGGTTCATCCGAGCAAAAATATCCAACATGGCCTAGACTTGTGGAAAGGGTACGTGATTATGATGCAAGGTCCGCTGCTGAAGCGGCAGATGGTTTCATGCCAGTTCTTACACGAAATCAGAAGCAAAAACTCAAGGTACAACATGTGTTATCAAAGCAGCCTTCCAAATCCCGTGCACGGGGTGATACTCATCCGCCGGCTCAATGAATATGCTTTATTGGAACATTAGAGGTATAGGTAACTCTGAGTCTCGCACTGCTTTGAAAAACTTATATTTAACTCACAAACCTATGCTTATATTTATTGCGGAGCCAAAGATTAATTTTGCACATATTCCTACTTGGTATTGGCCGACAATTGGTATAACTACATATTGCCTGAATAATAGAGGATCCTTATTGCCTAATCTTTGGGCTCTTTGGGGAAATGACTTGCTTGTTACGATCATTTTTGTGTCTGATCAATGTATAGCAATGGAGATCTCTTGTTTTCAGTCGACTGTTTACATAGCCGCTGTTTATGCTAGCACCTATTACATAGGTCGTCGACAACTTTGGGCTGAACTCACTCACCATCAAGGATGTTTTCAAGGGCCATGGCTCTTCATCGGTGACTTTAATGCTGTTTTGGGAGCTCATGAGAAATGTGGCAGGCGTATTCCACCATCTTTGTTGTGTGAAGATTTTTTGAATTGGACTAATGCGAATCTTTTGTCTCATTGGCCAACGTTGGGGTCGTTTTTTACCTGGACAAATGGCAGATTTGGTATTGAAAATGTGGCTCTACGTCTTGATAGGGGAATTTGTAATCAAGATTGGATTAATTTTTGGAGAAGCTCATCCTGTTCAGCCTTGGTGCGCCATCAATCTGACCATCATCCGCTTCTGTTTTCCGCTATTTTTTCTACTGTCGTCAATTGGTTTTGGACTGCTGGTCTAAAAATGTTCGTGGTCAAGGTATGACTCGGTTTCAATCTAAATTACGTAATGTGAAAAATGCTCTCAAGATTTGGAACAGAACGGTGTTTGGGGATGTTGACAGACAAGTGAGGCTAGCTACAGACGAGGTGAACCGAATTCAATAGCTAATTGATTCTGAGGGATTCTCCGATCAGCTCTATACGCAGGACCTTGAAGTGTAACTTTTGTTAACTAACGCATTAAACTTGCAGGAACAGTTATGGAGAGAAAAAGCTCGAGAACAACATTTTATTAGTGGCAACCGGAACACTGCATATTTTCATAGAATCTCTAAAATCCGGGCAGCAACAAAGTCTATTTCGTTTTTACAGGATGGAGACAATGTCATTACTGACTCCACGTCTTTCTAGTCTCATATTCTTAATTATTTCCGGGCAATTTTCGGAAGGGAGAATAATTGTTCTCTAAACACTTTGGTGGATGAAACAATTCCCTCTCTTGTATCAGAGGCGGAAAATCACAAGTTATTGCGGATCCCTCAGAGTGCAGAGATTAAAGAGGCGGTCTTTGCTCTCAATGGCGATGGGGCACCGGGTCCAGATGGGTTTGGTGGTCACTTTTATCAAACGTATTGGGACATAGTTGGAAGAGATGTGGAGCATTCCGTCCAAGATTTTTTTCAAGGTGGTTTGATGCCTAATAATATTAATTCGAACCTGATTGTGCTAATCCCAAAGGTGCCAGGAGAAAATTCCATGGGAGACTACCGCCCTATTGCACTTGCTAATTTCCAATTCAAGATTATTACTAAAATTCTGGCGGATCGACTTGCTTATATTACTTCTCGGATCATTTCTATTGAGCAACGCGGTTTTGTTCGAGACCGTAACATCTCTGATTGTGTTATTCTTGCCTCAGAAGCGATCAACTCCCTCGACAAAAATCAATTTGGTGGGAATATTGCTCTTAAAGTCGACATATCCAAGGCTTTTGATACACTAGAATGGAATTTTTTGGTGTTGGTCCTTAGCAATTTCGACTTTGAAACAACGTTCATTGATTGGATTCTTGCCATTCTAAAATCTGTTTGGTTATCAATTTTGGTTAATGGTAAGGCGGTTGGCTTCTTCGCTTGTTCCCGTGGAGTTCGTCAGGGAGGTCCTCTCTCCCCTCTATTATTTTGTTTGGCTGAAGAGGTTCTTAGCAGAGCACTCTCTGATTCGGTTGCAAGGGGACGTCTCACTCCTATGTCCTACTGTCGTGGTACTACTTTCCCGACTCATGTGTTGTATGCTGACGATATTATGATATTTTGCACAGGTTTGAAAAAAAACATCCGGGAGCTCATTAGTATTTTCAACAAATACTCCGCAGTTTCTGGACAAATTGTAAATAATTCCAAAAGTCGTTTCTTCACGGGTTCAATGTCTGTAACTCGGATAAATATGATTGCAAATTTGTTGGGTTTCAGTGTTGGCACAGTCCCTTTCTTGTACCTGGGATGTCCTATCTTTCAAGGAAAACCAAAAGTAATTCACTTCAAGTCGATTACGGACAAAATTCGGAAAAAACTAGCTACTTGGAAGGGAACCATTCTCTCAATTATGGGCAGGGTACAGCTAGTGAAATCTATTATTCACGGGATGCTTGTTTACTCATTCCATGTTTATTTTTGGCCTAGACGGCTGCTGCGTTTACTAGACTCATGGCTTAAAAAATTTATATGGAGTGGTGATGTCCTCTCCAAAAAGGTTTGCACGGTTTCATGGAGTGTGATGTGCCGGCATTGGTCGGAAGGGGGGCTCGATATAAAGCTAACGCGTTTACTTAATGAAGCATTGATACTAAAGTTGGCTTGGGAATTAATAGCAAAGGACACTCAATGGTCTATTCTTTTCAAAAAGCGGTATTTCTCTAATGGTAGACCGATCACACACCATTTCAAATCCTCAGTTTGGTCGGGTATTAAAGCAGTGGTTGGTACATCTCTGGAGAATTCTCGGTGGATAGTAGGAACATGAGAGAGTATTCATTTCTGGACGGATAATTGGCTCGGTGAGCTGTTGGTAGACTTACTTCATATTGACACGGATTTTCATGGCCATCTTAAAGGAACGGTTTCTGAAGTTATTGTGAACGGTGGATGGAATTTGCTTGCGGCATTAACTGGCTATGGAGACATAAAAGACCGCATGGAAGCCATAGTGTTACCCACAGTCATGCTCCCTGACGTGTTGGTATGGGTTCACGCTCCTGATGGTATTCTGACATCAAAGCTAGCACTCTCATTTCTCCGTACGAGCACCACTTTGCTGCCC
>Ga0315915_1003890_pt1 | contig 18925 bp, 9 predicted proteins | sample MpolbnodulesMG_FD_207738 | JGI IMG/M metagenome (GOLD analysis project Ga0315915, IMG submission 207738) | Medicago polymorpha root nodule microbial communities from Los Angeles, California, United States - branched nodules | ecosystem: Host-associated > Plants > Roots > Nodule | place: USA...
TGTTAGTCAACATGACGTTTTGCAAATACCCCCCTGAAGTTTTGCACTTACGTTCAAAATGTCCCCCGAATAAATTTTTTTTCTTATCCTTCTCAAAAGATATTTATATTTAATAGGTTTTCTTGTTGTTTGATTATCCAGAAAATAGTTCAGTTTGATTCTGTAGAAAACGTGTAGAATGATTTGGTATCTATGTTCCATTAATTTTTAATCATGTTTACAATTTAGTTAAAGGTTGTTTGTGACTGTATAGAGAGAATTAGACAAAACAAAACAGAGAGACATAATTAGATTCTCAGATATTGAAAAGGCATGTTGCTATCTATCTTAGTTAAAGGTTTGTTGCCTGTGTTTCTATCTATCTTATTTTCCTCCCATAGCTATTAGATTACCCTATTTCTCATACCTTTCACTTCACCTTGAAACACTATTACTGAGGCTCATTTGAAGCTTGATTACATGGACTCTTTGATTTAACACTAGAAAACATTTTTAGTACAATATTTATAAAGTCACGTTCAAAGATTCTTAGTTTTCATAACCAAGGAAAATCAATATGGTAATCTGAATTCTATGGTTTATACATGAAGGTGAAATAAAAGAATATGAGCAGAGGGGGTAATGTTCCACAATTCAGTGATAATGCAGTTATTTTTAATGATAAAAAGAAAAAAAAATATAAATTTTTAAGTTTAGCTGGCATTTTGCACATAAGTGCAAAACTTCAGAGGTATTTGCAAAACGTCATATTGACTAACAGAAGTATTTGACAGAGGGGGTAAATTGATTAATGTTGTGCAATTTCAAGAAGGTAATTGAAGTTTTGTTAATGTCATGAGGTAATTGACAAAACTTACGTTGCCTATTTACTCCAAAAATAATATCTATGAAGACAATGAATTGATTGTGCACATCTGGAAAACGTGTCCGCACATTAGTGTCCCATTGCTATCATTCAATGGAAACACCCAAAAAGGCTACAAGAAGATAAGATAAAACATGTCAGTTCTATTTCTTAAAATGTAATCAGAATCCATACTTGTGGATGGTTGGCTATATTTTTCAGAAGAGTAGGTTGGTTGGCTTATCTCTGTCTAATTTTTAACTTTGAAAAACATCTCAAACTAACTATTTTCTGTATAAAAAAAAAATAAAGAAAAATGTTTAACTAATACTTATTATTTTGAATGACAAATATACACACACATTATGTATAATTTTTTTTACTTTGGGATGACTTTTTGTCTTTCAATTACACCATTTATTTAAACTATTCCAATTCCAATTATATTGTTTCTCTATTAGTTTTTAAATTATAAATTTAAAAAATTAGTTTAATTTCATTACATTAGGAACAATCCACAACAATAGGAATAACATTGAACATTATAAAAAAACAAATTTACTATATATAAAAAAATATTGTATTCTAGTGTAATATTTTTCTTCCAAACTTTACCACTATTTATCCAGGCTTAAATACATTTTTCACTTCTTAAGTTTGCAAAAGTAGTAATTTTGACTCTCTTTTAAAAAAAAAAGTCAAAAGTGACCCTCCCATGTTTAATCCCTTTTGCAAAACCTCAATTTTGACCTAGTCAACCATACGTGTCATGCCAACTGTGTATTTGTTTTATTTTTTTATTCCACACATATAATTAGCTAATTAAAAAACAAAAATTGGCAAAAAAAAGGAAAAAAGAAAAAAGGGAGAGGTTTCTAATCTCCCTCAACCCACACGCTGCTTCTCTCTTCTTCTCATATTCATCATCACAATCATTCATCATTTTCCCACATTCAAACCAAGCATATTCATCAACATCAACCATCATCATCAACACCTACCATCAATGAACCCACTATTTTTATTTCTCTCTCTCAAACCAATCAATCTCACTCCAACTCCAAGTCTCAAACCTTCTCAAACCATTCAATTCATTTCTATAAACTGACTCAATTCATTCAAATTGGATTTCGACCATGTACAAATTCGAAGCGATGACCTTAAACATCATACGTTTAGTGAGAAAAACGTGATTTTGGTGAAATTGGAAGCAAAAAGGGTATTTGGAAATCCAACTAAGGGCTTTACCTTGAAGATATGAGATTTGGTTGTTATGTTTGATGAGACACCTAAGCGGTCACTTTTGCCATTTTTTAAAAGAGTGCCAAAATCGCTACTTTTGCAAACTTAGAGGGTGAAAAATGCGTTTAAGCATATCTATTTTTACCATTTTAATGTTCGTTGCTAATAAAAGCGGAAAGATAGTCACATTAGTGTTCGTTTTGACACGAGTATATATAAAGGGGATATACAAGCAGACACGAGTATATATAAAGGGGATATACAAGCACGTTAGTGCTCGTCAGACATTTAAGGATAAAGATTTCTTCAACAATGGTCATCTATTTCATCTATATATAAAAGACAAAGTTTGATCGAAGGAGGTTGCAACAAAAGAAAAACCACTCAAGCATACTCGCGTATATAGAAAGTCTAACTTGTCCATATATATTATTGTAATTATATACATACTTGTTTATAATATATACCTTATCTAGAAAAAGTCAAAAGAAACATCGGTAAGGGATACACTCTAAGTGTATTGTGTTTAATATCTATTTACTACTCCTAAAGTTTATGTAAACATTATCTTTTGTAAAACAACTTGTTGTATATTTCTGGATTGAGATTAGAAAGTCTTCTTGGTTGAGGTAAGGAAATTAAATACAAGGTTGTCTTAGTATTGTTGTTATAATCAAGATTTGATCATAATGGAAAAATCCATTAGAAGTGCAAGGGGACATGAAGTAATCTTGGGTTGTGGGGTGAACCAAAATAAATTCTTTATTTTGTCTATTTCTCTTATCTCTTTACTTTATGTTGTTATATGTGTTTTTAAAAGAGTTTAAAAAGCACAAAATACAATTTAACCCCCCCTTTCTCGTGTTTTTCTCAGCTTTAATTGGCATCAGAACTGGGTCTTTGAAGTTTCACTTAACCATGTTAGAGAAAAGATATTGAGAAAAATATGCCTTCCTCTATGTCCTCTTCCTCCACTTCGAAAAGTAATTCTAAGAATGACTCTTATTTTTCTAGATCACCTATGTTCAATTTTGATGTAGAATAGTTTGCTTGGTGGAAAAATAAGCTATACAATTTCTACATTACTCAAGATGAAGACATGTGTGATGTCATTAAGGATGGCGCTATTGTGATTGTATATAAAGATGGAATGACAATACACAATTAAGGTTTAACTACTAATGAGAAGAAAGAATATAAAAATCATTAGAAAGCTAAAAACATTTTGTTGAATGCTTTGGTGTTCAAGGAGATCGACAAGATTGTTGAAAAATCTACCCCAAGAGTATCTTTGATGGTATTTGGGGTACTTATGAAGGAAATCAACAAATTACAGAGGCGAAGGCCAATATACTGGTGGAACAATATGAATCCTTCAGGACAAAGGATGGTGAAGATATTGAAACCATGCTATCTAGGTTTCAAGTTATGATATTTGGTATGAAGGTACTTGATAAAATCTGCTCCATTGAGATTATTTTAATAAGATTCTTAGAAGTTTCCAGTCAAGTGCAGACCCAAGGTTACAAACTAGGATTGGAGTCCCTCATTATCAACCTGGTGAGTTACGAAATGGAGTTGAATCATGATGAGCCTAAACCAAAATCCAAGTCTATAACGCTTAGATCTAAAGGAAAAATAGTGAAAGCTCTTCGGATCGAAGAAGAAGATCCAAAGAAAGTCGATGAAGATGTTGAGATCTTTGATGGTGATGAACTACCATTCCTAACTAGAAGAGTTAAACAACAATGGAAGTATAGAGGTATATCTCCCAGAAAAGGTGATTTTCCTTATAGAGGTTCAAGCTTTAGAGAGAAGAATGAAGAACAAAGAACTGATTTAACTACAAGAGGCCATGCCACTTCAAAGTTGATTGTCCTAATCTTTAGAATGATTACTCCAAGAAGGAAAGCTTAAAAAATAAGGTCAACAAAAGTCTCATGGTAACATGAGAAGATCTTAACGAAGAATCCGAGAATGATGAAGAAGCAATTCTAATACTCATGACATCATCCCCTGGACCTAACTCAGATTTAGATAGTGACAATGATGACGAGGTATTTGCTGAACTTTCTCGTGATGAGATTATTTCTACAATTAAATACATGCTAAAGAATGTTCAAATTAAAACTAGAAAATATAGAGTTAATAGAGCTTTAGCCCCTGTAATATATGTCATTTTCGGGTTTGCCCCCTGTAAATTGTTTTTATTGGATTCGATCCTTGAAAAATAAAGATTCTTCATATTTGCCCAGACCCATGTGACTCACCAAAATCTCCTACGTGGCACTGACATGGATTTTTTTTAATTTTAATTATTTTTGTTAGCCATGTGTATTAATGATTATCCACATGAGATTTCATTAAAAAAACAAAAAAATATGAAAATTAATTTTCAAAAAAAGAAAAAAATTAATTAGAGTTTTTTTTTTAAAAATTAAGGAAAACTTAATAAATTTTTTTTTTCAAATTTAGTATATTTTCGAAAAAATTATACAAAAAGATTCTAAAAAATCAAGATATAAATTAGAATTATAAAAAAATTGAAAAAAATAAAATTATCTAATTTTTTTTTTACTTTGAAAATTAAGTTCCATAATTTTTTTTGCAAATCTTCATAATTTCGAAAAAAATGATTTTATTTTATTTTTTAATTTCGAAAAAGATTTCATAAAAGCTCAGGAATAAAGTTTTGAAAAAAAGCTGAAATTAAGATTTTGATTTGAATTGAAAAAATTTATATTCAGATGTTTAAAAAATTAAAAAATCTTCAAAATTTTGTAAAATCTGAGTTCTGGAACAACATTTAAAGATTTTACAAAAATTCTGGAATAAATTTTTTGAAAAAATAAATCTGAATTTTTTCTAAATTTTAAATTTTTGAAAAAAAATCTGAAGTTAAGATTTTTAAAATTAATATAAAATCGATTTTTTTCTTCAGATTATACAATTTTTTGAAATGATATTTTCATATTTAAATTGGAATTCAAAAAAAATTTATATCCAGATTTATAAAATGAAAATATTTTCCAGAATTTTTATATTTTGTAGAAAAAATTAAAAAAACTTTTTTATTTTGAAGAAAATCTAAACTTTTTTTAATTTCAAATTTTTTTTCTTTTGAAAATTAAATTCCTGAATTTTTATATATCTTCTTAATTTCGAAAAAAAATCAGAAGTTTTTTCTATTCTTTAAAATATCTTCTTAATTTTGAAAAAAATCTGAACTTTTTTCCAATTTTTAAAATTTCGAAAAATAAATCTTAATGTTTTTTCTAATTTTTTTTTTAAAAAAAATCTGATTTTTTTTCGATTTTTAAAATTTTAAAAAGAAATTGAATTTTTTTCTGATTATTTTTATTTTCTGATTTTTTAAAATTGTTATTAGAAAAGATTTTTTAAAATTTTTTTAAAAATATAAATGACGTGTAAACTGTTTTTTACGTGTGGCAAGCCAAAAAAAAAACAAAACATGTAAGTGCCACATCAAAGATTCTGCTGAGTCAATGGGCTTAGGGGGCAATCGTGAAGAATTTTTAATCTACAAAGATTGAATCCATTTTTTTAGGGGGCAAAGCATTATTGACACGAAAATATAATGTTTTACACAAACTTTTTTTAAAGAACTTCGTGAAAAGTATGTTACCTTGAACTAGGTGACTAAGAATTTGAAAAAGGAAAATGTTTTTTTTAAAAAAAAAAAAAAAAAAAACTCAATCTATTGTACCTAGAAACATAATCAAGACACCAGTCATGGTACCTGGACAGAACAGTGGCTGATCACGAAACATGACGTAAAACATATTTTCCACAGCCTAACACTAAAGCAGGGAGGCACAGTGGGTTTTAGAGGAATCCAAAAAGGAAAGATCATTGACTCTGGAGCTATTAGTAACTCTTCCTTCCCTTCTATTCACAATGTTTGGTTAATAGATGGACTTAAACATAATCTATTAAGCATAAGTCAGCTGTGTGACAATGTTTATAATGTTATGTTTAATAAGATATTGTGTAAAGTGATCAATCAAACTGATGGATCCATATTCTTAAGTGGAAAGAGGAAGAACAATGTATATTAAATGTATTTTTTATGATCTGGTAGAACAAAAGGGAAAAAGCCTCTTTTCAATGAATGAAGAGAAATGGTTATGGCATAGACGGTTAGGCCATGAAAACTAGAGGTTAATCTTGAAGCTTAGAAAGCTAAAACATGTCAGAAGCTTTCCTGATCTGAACTGTAAGTCAGATGCTCTTTATGAGGCATATGAAAAAGTAAAATTGATTAAAATTCCTTTTAAAATCAAAAACATTATTTCTACCTCAGACCATTGGAGCTTTTACACATTGATCTTTTTAGGACAATGGATACCGCCTTGGTCAACGGACATAAATATGGATTAGTCATTGTTGATTACTATAATAGATGGACTTGGGAAAAATTCCTTAGATGCAAGGATGATTCCTATGATCATGGTGGAGAATTAGGAAACGAACCTTTTGATTTTTTTTGTGAAACACATGGAATTCTCCATGATTTTTCTTCGCGTAGAACTCCACAGTAAAATGGGGTTGTAGAAAGGAAAACTATATCTTTTCTAGAAATGGCACGTACCATGATCAATGAATCTATAGTTGCAAAACAATTTTGGGCAGAAGCATTAAACAAATCATGCTATGTTTAAATTAGAATCTATATTAGACCAACATTGAACAAGACTTCATATGAATTTTGTTAAAGGAAGAAAGACATATATTTCTTAGTTTTACCAGTTTTGATGTACTTGTTATATCTTAAACACCTAATTTCATCTTAATAAATTTGATTTAAAAGCTTAAAAGTGTATCTTCTTAGGATATTTTGAACGCTGAAAGGCATACAGACTATATAATCCTGAAACTAAAAAAAAAAGTTGAAGAATCAATATATGTCAAGTTTGATAACAAAGAGCCTAACAATGAAAAGTCAGAGCAAGTTGATTTTTTTTCCTTCCAAATATTGAGGTCATAAGTCATTCATCACTTGAAGAATAAGTCAATTTATATGAGCCAACAGCTACTTACAAATGATGTTGAAGCCTCTGGACCATCTGATGTTGCCCCAAATGTTGACATATTCTCTAGAGAACGAGAAGATGCACCAGATGCTCCCTTTGTAAGTTTTTGTAAGTACAAAAGCTCCCATCCAGAAGATCTCATCATTGGAAACAAGAATGATCTTAGAAATACAAGGTCAACATTCAGAAATGAATCATCTATGATGGGACTTTTGTTAATGATTGAACCTACAAAGGTGGATAAAGCTCTCAGTGGTGAAGGTTTGATCTTCAAAGGGACATCGTTATCCAGACCAAATTTGAATTTGAAGTCGCAATTTGCGTTTAGGTACTAGTGAGATGGAGATACACACCACAGAAAAAGTTATGATTGTCCTTGTCTAAATTCCACTTCCACTCATCTTCCATGTCATCCTGCAATTGAACGTTAAAAAGAAAAAGCGAGCACTCCTTAACGAACTCCTCCATGCCAACAAACGCCGCCACCACTTCCAAGTATCATCACCCTCACCCCATCCTAAAGCATACATATGTTCCACTGTCACCATCCCATCTGTCATCAACTAAAACAACCTTCTAAACCTATCGCACAACAGAACCTCCCCCAACCACCAACCCGTCCAGAAAAACGTACCTGCCCCATTACCCAACTTCCAAATCACATCCAGCTCGACCAGTCTTCTCCCCGCCCCCTCCTTCACACAATAATTATTATCGCTAAAAGCAAAAACCACAATCTAAAATTTGTTTTATAACTAATATCATCTGATACAAGGTTTATATTTATAGAGAAATATAACTCGTAAATTTGGAAGAAAATCACACTGAAGATACGTTTTTTTTTTCCTCTCCTTCAGTGAAAGAATATTTGCATCAAATAAAATATATTTGCATCAAATCTTCTTTCATACGATACAAAAATATATTTATTGTCCATAAATATATTTTTAGCACAAAATATATTAGAAACAAATATTTATATTTTAGCAACAATAGTCTTCATCCATCAAATTTTGAGTCAATTTCAATAAGCATGGAAAGGTTGTGTCGTCACTTGCTGGATCGGGTTCTGAGGCAATACGGCTATGTCCAGGCCATTTCCAGACCTCCTACGACGATTGGAGATCTTGCGCCAACAGATGTAGTTATGGCCTTCACGGATTTTTGTTGTCCATGTTCTTAGTCAGCAGGATAGGGGTGATCTGGTCCCGGAGGACGAGATGTGGAAGCATGAGGTGGGGTACATCAAATGGTTCTATCATGTATCCCATCCTATTATGATCGCCCCTGCGTCCGTTGTTGACTACAAAATTCCTGTCCCTCCCAACGAGGAGGTTATTGTTGAGCAGCAGTGGGTCAAATAGCCTCCCGACGCATTCCATATCATCGGCAACATCAGAGCCAAAGTGGAGACTACAATGGGGCCTCCTGATGTTTTTTCAAATCATGTCGTTGTTGGCATTGTGGAGGGCATCCGGTCCGAGTATAACATTCTGCATGAGGTGACGGTTCCACGGAGGAGGAGTAGGAGTCATAGTCCATAGGAGGATTAGGGCTTTTTGTGTTTTCCTGACATTTGTATATATTTGACACTTTGACAGATATGGATGTAATAAGTTTACATTTGCACGTTTACATTATTTTATGACATTTTGGTTAGTTTTCAGTTTATTTTGCGTATTTAAATTTTGAATGAATGAATGAATGTATGTATGGTTGAATGAATGTGAAAACATGAATTGAAATGAATGAATGGATGTATGGAAGTATGAATGAATGATTAAAATTAGGTAAAAATGCCAAAACAACTGTTCTGGTTGTGGATACAGAATCAGCGTGAGTGAAGTCACGCTAGTTTTAATACCAGCGTGACCTAATTCACGCTGCTTACAGTGTGACTTAAGACATGTTGCGTTTAACACTTGTGTGACTTAAGTGACGCTGGGGGTATTTTATCCATTTTGTATGGGGATGAGCAAATCTTGATGGGACAAGAGCAATTTTCAAAAAGTAAGCATATGATAGGCCGCAAGTCAGACTTAGGCCTTAAATTTTTTTACAGGTCAGGCTTAAACCTTACAAAAGGTAGTTCGGTCTAGCCTATTCCCACCCCTAAATATAAGTGTTGAAATAATAACATTATAAAGACTCACAATTTATAAAATTGTACGATCCATGTTTGAATATTAAAATTTTAAGTTCTTTAACTGTATAATATAATTATTTGTTTATTCTTTCACGGTTGCATCATTACTGTATTGAATTCTTTAGGAATTTACGAAGCATGAAACTTGAGTTTTTAAGTTGTTCAAGAACTATAATAGATCTCTATAGTTTTTAATTTTATGATAATATATCAATCTCTATTTATTGATCATTTACTTGATTCCCTTTTTAGTTTCCTACAAAAAGTAAAAATAAATTCACACTTTCTACAAAATACAATTTCGTCAAAACAAAAATAAAATAAAAAAGCAGTGTCTTTTTTGGTGGTGGCCCGAATTTAAACCACAGACCTTACATATATATCATGCATCGTCCTTATCAACTAAACACAAAAAAAAAAAAAAAACAAAAAACGCAATGTCTCAAACATTACCGCCTTAACCAACATATACTAATTTGAAACGCTTTTTTCATTTCCAAATCTGAAACAAACGAAAACTGTTCTCATTTCACAACACAAAGAAATGAATTCGAATTCAAAGAACGCAGGTTCTTCCTTAGATTCCTTAATCTCTTCTTTCAACGCTCGCATTTTACAGCTCCAAGAACTTACCATTGCAAGAAACAGTTAGTTTTTCAACAAACCCTTCTTCTATATACTTAAAAACTAAGACCTAATCTGGTCTCTCACAATTTTCTCGTAGCTACTTAAGTTAAAATAATACCTAAATTAGTTTCTGACATTTTAATACCCAGACAAATTAGTCTCTGGCACAGAGATCAGTTAGTGTCTGTGCTCGAGACTAATTTGGGTAGTATTTTTGAGACTGAATTGAGGTGCAAGAAAATTGTGAGGACCAAATTGGGTCTTTATTCTTTACTTGATTTGTTAATTTAGATGAATTTGCATATGTGTTGTTGTAGTGTACCCAGCGAGTAGTATTGCGGATCTTTTGGCTGTTGATGCTGCTGTGAGTGCTATGGAGCTTCAAGTGCAATCGATTAAGGATCGATTTCGCGATGAGATTGAAGCTATTCCCAAAACCAAGGTTATTTCTCTGCTTTTTGCTTCTAAATGGTTTTGATTTTGTGAAGTAACATCTGTTAGTGGAATTAGGTAAAAAATTGAAGAAATTTTGAAATGATTCATGGAATTGACTATTGAGAATCTTTTATCAATTAGGTAATTTGTTCATGGAGAAGGGGAATTTGTAATAGCTGGGATCAAACCATAGACCTCTTAACCCACTTAGGTTAGCCCGATGGTACTGGCTTGGGACCTGGGAGTGTGCTCCTCCTGCAGGTGACAGGTTCGATTCTGCCCAGTGCCAATTTGGATGGGCTAATTTAGCTTCTTAAAAAAAAAAACCTAGACCTCTTACACCATATACCTAAGTCATTTTATTGATTTTGGTACAAATTTTTTATTAATTAAAGTGACTATAATGACCATTTTACGATCGTTCCCGAGTGGATTTGAACTCCGTACCTTGAAATTACAATGTTAAATTGATGACTTCTGATAAGTAAAGTGTGATCAATGATTGTTTCAACTAGAGACTGAATTCTGGTACTTCTAATGGATTCAATCTTAACTGAAGCTCATTAGGTATCAACCATTTGAGTTTGACCACTAGGTTTGGAATTTTGTTTTTTAAGAGTTATTTAAAATTTAATTGATTATACGGTCCAACTTCAACAATGTCAAGACTGAAATAGTGATTCACAGATTTTTATTTTTATCATAACTCCCAAACAAAGCCTTAGTAGATTACGTTTCCTTTACACCACCAAAAAAAATTACGTTTCTTTTACTGTTTGCAACATGTGGGGGAAATTTTTTGGATGGTTCTTTTAGTAAATTGTTGATTTTCAATTGATGACCATTGAATTTAGTTTTCTGGCCTTGTTGCAGAAACTGCTCGATGCATCCCTGCAGCAGCAAAAGAAACTGCAGAATATGTTTCATCACATTCCCTCCCAAATGCCTGATAGAACGACACTGTCAACTTCAGAAATTAGTAGATCGTAACTACATTTTGTTTAATCCTGTTTTGTGGTTTGGTTTAAGGAGATTTGATTGATATCATATTGCTTATTTGCTGTTGTTCCTCCTCAGTTTGTTTGCCGAATTTTCTAGGCAAGACTCTGAATCGTATGAGGCTTTGAAACATGATGTGGAGCCTGTTGCATTACCTAAGGTAATCGAAATTTGTTATTGTGTATTGTTGTTTTGTTTCTAACATGTTCTCCGAACCTCTAGTTGCAAGACTCAAAGCTTGAGAAAAGACACTGACATTGGAAAAGACACAGACATTGGAAAAGACACTGACACGTAGACATTAGTAATAATTTGAGAAAATGATAGTAATTGAATGTAACCACATGCATCAATATCATGTTGGTGTCCATCACCAGATACACATTCAATCTGAAATCGGTGCTACATATTAGTAGTATGCACGGTCACTATAAATTTTCTCAAACTACGTTGATACTTGTTTGCTTTCGATACATGGATTTGGTTCAGCTATACTTTCCCTTATTGTAATCCTCCCAATCCGTCCCAAACATAAATATTTAAATCATCACAAGTGGTGATAGTTTAGAAATATTCTATTGCCTTGAATTGCATGTTTCTATCTTTTCTTTATCTTCAATCTGTAACCCTCTTGAGAATCTTTCTCCCTGGCATCAATGAAGCTAAGAAGTTGTCTTACTTTTAGTAGATGTACTGTCAAAATGTGATCATTAAATATTCACCTGTTTTCAATTTTAGGAGAAAAAAGGCCGTGGTCCCGCACCAACTTGGTATGTCACTGGAAGTGAAATGGATTCCTTGTCATCGTAAGTAACTATGAATACATATACTTTTGATTGATTAGATAGTCTCTGCAAAATTTCACTCCGAATATAGCTAGATTATATTCAAACACATTATAAAACACACATGTCAGCACAACATCAAGAGATTGTTTTAACTTCCATTTTTAAGAGATTGTTTTAAGACAGTGACAAGAGAGTTAATAACTTCCATTTTTTTCACATTTTTGTGTGTTTCTTTTCAATTTACATTATTAGGCTTCTTTGGTTTTGAATTCATCTCAACCCATGCAGTATATACTTCACTGCCTAACACTAGGTCTGATATTATAGATATATGAGGGGTAGGCTTACTCTAGAGAAGGTGAACGCAGCAATCACAGATATGGCCTCTTATGCCGAAGCAAATGCTCAACTTATCGTAGCCCCCAAAAAGAAGGTAAGTGAACAATTTTCTTCTTAATTTGCGCATTACATTGGTTACAGTTTCCCGTTTTCTCAGACATTTTTTTTTTGTTTGTTCATGAAGTTGGCAGAAAATCTTTGGGAAAAAGCTCTGGTGAGTGAAACCACTATTTTCTCAAGGAATTGATTTGTTGTTCATGGTTTTTTGTACTTATCCGTCGGTTTTTCCCAAGAGAAAAGGTTGTCAGTTGATTTCATAATGTAGGAAATAAGAGATATTGGAGGAACGGAAGGGATTAAAGGAAAATACTTTTTTCTTGAAACTGATATTAAAGGCCCAGCACTTAAACTTGACAACACTGGAAAGGCAATATTGACAGTAAGTATTCCTGTCTTTCAAAATATGTTCTTTTCGCGAAGCTAAACTTGAATTAGTTGTCACGAGTATCTAAATTGATGTAGTTATACTGGATGACAAAGCACATGATAGGAACTCAAAGATCCTACCAATGAATAAATAGTATCACAACCAAACAAGATGATCAAACAGATGGTGATAAAAGAAAATAGGGTGTTTTATTGATAGTAATGAAAATAGTAAAATAGTAGAAGAGAGAGTTTCTCTAACTACTCCCCTAGCAAAGCTCCGACACAACTCTGAGAGGAATCCTACTCTGGCCCTAAGCAGAAAACTCAATCTGTCATACTCTAGAACTCCTAAGAATTCCCCTTCATATACAAATAAAGAGAACATTCTAGTATTTAACCATGACGAGCCTCTTATTATTTCATCCTAATCCTAATGGGCCACTTACTAATAATCTACTTAAACCTAACTAACTACCTACTAATTACTTAAAACACCACCTCGTATTGGATCCTAACAGCACATTACAATTTCCATGTCTCCTTTTCCCCTTAACATACTGTGGGATGGTTGAAGGAAAATCATATGAGGTGTCAAGAGTCCTCACCTTATAAGTTGGTTTTTGTAAGGGTTGAGTTAAGCTCAACCCAAATTCTAGTACTATAGCATATTCCAAGGTTCACTGGGCCACCTGCTATCATGTCACTCGAGTCACGCTCCTCCATATGTCCAGTTCTAGGCTTGATGGGTGTGTGTTAAGATCTCAGATTGGAGGTGATAAGGTCCGAAAATTTGTTTACATACAAGGGCAGTCCATACTATGTAACTCAGAAGATATTATATTTCATACTGCCATTATATGCATTATCACATTATAAATACTCTAGCCCAAAAAGCTCACTGTTGATGCTTACTTTTCCATATTTGTTGTGCCTGCTTCGTAACACTTCCTAATCTCATTTAGAAATGATTAATTGTTACTGAGATCCCTAAAGATTCGGAGGTTGTACTTGAATTAGATGTTGCATTTATAATCAATGATCTTTGTTTTGTTCATTCTTAATAGTTACATTTTGCCGTAAAATAGCTTTTTGGTCTTAATAATCTGTAAAACAGAACATATTTCATTTTACTAAAACATGAATAGTGATTTGGTCTTTCTTGTTTGGAATAACTCAAGTCACACATTGGCTCAAATATCTTTTAAGTAAGAGCTTATAAAGTTTGTTCAGTTCTTTCAATACACGCTGATTTTCTGGAGTTAAGTTAGACTCAGTAACTAGGTTGGTGTAATAGTCTATTCTTGATCCGTTATTGGACCATCTACAGCCCCAATATTGTGAGGGAGTGCATTGGGTCAAACCCCATATTTGCTAAAGATTTGTCCTAAATAATACCTTATAAAGCTTGGTCAATCAATCATCTTAAAAATGATTTGTTAGAGTTGAATTAGGCCTAAAACCTTAGAGGCAAAGACTATCCATCAGCTATTCAGCTATGAGTGTACATTATCCATAGAGATATTAATCACAGGTCTTTCTCTTAAATAAGAGTACAAATGCCTTAATTCTTTATTGGAACCTTACCCATTAACAATTCATTTCTTGTAGTGGCGAACTGAATGAGTTTTTCCTTTTGGATTTTATTGTCATGGTTCTGAAGACAAATCAAGTTCTTCTCTAAGTATATGTAAATTTTGATCTCATATTGTGGGAATACATGAATGGTTAATATGGTTATAATATGCAGTGTTGTAGCCAATGCTTTAAAATCATAATGTAGTCATGCCAATATCCCTATGGGGAATACTTAATATTTACATGAGATCCTTGTTATCCAATATACACCACATGAAAGATAAACTAATGGGAACTCCTTCCCTGTAAATCAAACATTTGACAGTCAGGCTGTCTAGACTATATCAGATAACCCACATTCTAACTTTGGTATGTTGAATACAAAATACAAATTCAGAATGTGAATTGTGCGATCTTGATCCAACAACTTAGATCGAGTGTGAAGTTAGGGAATCACTAATTGTGTTTTTTATCTTCTTTTTGATAAGATGTATTTATGACCTTGGTTGCATCTATTTGAAGAAATTTTATGAGCATGTCCTCTTTGCCGTTCTGCAGGTTCTTCGACACCTTGGCCGCATTAATGAGACTCGCGTTGGACATCATCGGGTTTTCATTCTACAGAAGCCTCACTAGAAAAAAATGTTAATATTGATCTTTATTACAATGCATAAATGGTCGAGATTATTTATTTATTTATTTTTTAATTTTGACCATTCATTTGTGGAAGTTTGCTCTCATTTGATATCATCAATACAGGAACATGTGTGTATTCATGCATATACATATGAATGCAAAGAAGAAATTTAAGAGTAGATTTTAGGTTCCTCTAATAATTTAGATGGTCAACTCATAGCAACTTTTATGTTTCGGGATGTTATCTTTTGTGCGTACATTGTTGGCAGTGATTGCAGTAGTATATATGGTTTGTCAACTATTCTAAACCTATTATTGTTGAAATAATGGCACTAGTATTATTAGATAGATACAGCGACTACAGTGAAGATTTATATGGCTATGAACTCCTTTTCACCTCTATCCACCTATGTCCCACCTTCAAATCTACCCCCTAACAAACAATCAGAATATCTTTTGAACGACAGTGTATCGGTGCGTATTTGGTAAGATTCGGTGGCCATTTAGGCATGTTGCTGCTTCATACCAGGAAAAGGAGACGACACACATAAATTATTCTGGTTTCCCTCACAATTTGAGTGTAGTAGTCCCCTTACATTTTCAAAGAGATTTTTCACTATAATAACACAAAATTACAATTTTCTCAAGGACACATTCAGAGACTTCATTTGCCTCACACAAGAAGACTTCTACAATATGAGTTTAACAAATAAATAAGATTGTATTTACACTTAATATACAATCAGAGAGGTGTAATAAACTTAAAGTGCAAGTGACTTCAAACACTTAAGAAATTATAAGATTGAAAGTTTAAAAGAATTATTCTAAGTGTTTGTGCACTATTGAATTTGACAGAGTAACGATACTTGTAAAAAGATAGAAGTCTTGTTATGTTTCTTCAACTACTTAGGTTCTTATATAGGAGAAAATGAGAGAAAACCGTTGTTGAAGAGGTGCCATCACATCAAATAAGTCCTTAACAATCTTGATTACAGACGTTGAAACTTTACCTCTTAGCTTATGAATAATGTCGTTGAATAGTCATTCGAAAATCCTTTGCTTCTATTAGAATGATCCATTACATTCTCTTTGTCCTTGAATTTTCTTGTTTGCTTCTTAACGTGGTCAGAAGAAGACAAACTATACTATTCAGAGTCCGAGAGTGACATTCCTTCAGAAAATGACAAATCAAGTCAGAGTTTTCAGATGCTGACGCCATCTTCAGATGCTCCATTCTTTAGAGTCTAATTCTATCAGAAGCTTCAAAGTAGAATTTCTCTTATGATCAGAGCTTTGACTTTAAGATTGAACTTTCTTCATATCTTGTTCCAAGTCATATAAGCTTCTCTTTTAATTCAAATGCTTTCTTATGCATTCAGGTACTTGATACTTCAGAGCCAAAGCTTGATTTTGAGAGTCATAATTTAATCATATGGTCCTATACACTTGAACACACATTAACATATCCAATTGTTCTTTCCTACATTGTTATCATCAAAACTACAGAGACATTGTTTAAAATCCATTTTGGTTCAACACCGACTCTAATATTCTGTACGCTGGCCTACTGGACCCTGTAGAATTGACGAACCTGCACCCTTTAGTGTTGTGTATAACCTTAGAGTGACCAACAATTGAAACTTGACAGCTGGATGAACATGATGCCCCATGTGCTGGAGTAAGCCTTAATAGCCAATCTATATTGAATGAGTTTGAATTTGTATCATGATATTGCTATAAATATATATTATGAATATATGATAATAAAACATTTCTTTATTGTTTTTGTTTTGTTTCAAAATAATAAAGTCCCTAGAATAGTTAGTTCGTTTAATGGAACATTAAGTATAACTTAATGATGAGACCCCATTAAACATAAGGACAATATTCTTAAAGTATCCGTAGTCAAAGTTTATTGTGAAGTGGGATATCATTAAAGCATGGATACTATTATGTAGATATACTGATGATCACATCTCACAGATCATGGATAAAGAGTTATCAAGTCTTCACATAGATATAAATATTAGGAGTAATATTTATATTGGATTGACCCACCATGAGAATACCACATAGTAAAAGTTATGAAAAGTGTCATAATATATTCTCATAGTGATAGTGGTGTATTCCACCATTTTACCTGAAACCATTATGTACCCTAGATGTTTGAGTCAAGTGCTTTGTCACCATTCAAACGTTGTCTGTAACAAGATGACTATAAAGTTGGTTGATGTGTACTCCATGAATCATGCTGAGGAACATGAGTGACCTAGATGAAATTTTCCCCTCCTACATAATAGGAGAAATCTCTACGGGCCCAATATTGAACTGGACAAGGATGACATGCTATGCCTTGTGTACAATATATACATGAGGGCAAAAGGATAATTATACACATGATCATTATCAAGGAAGGGTTTCGTCAAATCACATGACATTCTCGTCACTTGTGTAGCAGTGATGTGTTGCTAGATACCGCTCACTATTTATAATATTAAATATGTGATTTAATATTATTGTCAACGTTACGGGAACCTATAGGATCACACACAAATGACAGATAGATGAGAGAAATAAATAAGCACGACTTATTAGCAATTAAATAATTAATTAAATATGACTTTATTATTTAATTTATGAAAAATAGAGAAACGCGGTCCACCGTAAGGTACGATGTACTTAAGTTCTTGGCTTGCTGATCACACATGTGATTCTATAAATAGAACCCTTGTGCCGAAGCATAATAGATTTTTTGTGAGTGCTTAACCTAATTTACAAAAGTTGTGAAACCCTAGCCGCCGCTCTCTAAACTTTGTTCTCTCTGAATCTCTGTTGAAATTAGCTAGCACCGGTCATCGCTGTTCGTGTGGATTAAATTGAGGCATCGCTACTTTGCTTTGCTCGTGATAAAAAACAATTCTACTACAAAGGTTATGCTCTTCAAGAGGTAAACACATGAATCCTTAAATTGTTTAAGTATGTGTTTGATTTGTGATTAATGATTTAATCAAGATCCATTTCAATGAGATTTCTTCCGCAAAGACGATTAAATTTTTGAAAAACTCCTCTTAAAATCCCTTCACCACGAACTCATCACTTAAATAAAACACTTGTCTTATAACTAAATGTTGACTTATCTTTAATCCAACAAGTAAATAGAGGGGATTCGAGGAATTCTAGCTGCTGCTAAAATTCTGCAATCAAACCAGGTTACTCACTCACTACTGCTTTGCGTAATCAAATAAAACTTGCAATCTCCCCCTAATTTATTCGCTTTATTCACTTTACTGTTTTTATCTTCTGCTTTAAATAAGTAATGCTAGTTGTCAAGTTTAAACGACAATTCGTCTAGAGATGATCACTTTATTACTTGTGAACGATTTGGTATACTTGTCAAAATTGTCCATCAGAAAGCGTCGATCATCTTTTTATGAGTTTTCCGATTTTGGTGGCATTTAACATGGAAAAGGTGAATCATTTCCCACGATGGGAAAGCTTGTTTTAACCCTTAGATTACTGATTTTATCATGGTCTCATTGCACTATATTTTCTCTTCCTCTTTCACCATTCTCTTCAACCTCCATCAGACTACCTACCATGAACACACCACCACCAATGACTACAACCTCCATGAATGAGTTTTGATATCTTCAGATCTGGAATTTTACATTACAATATTTTTCACCCTCCTGTCATCCTTTAAACGCACACACCACTTCCGAGTTCCGACCACCACTTCTGCTGCCATCTCTTTCCCTCTCCACTCCCAATCAAGATCCTCATCGGTTTATCTTTTAATTAACACACTCAA
>Ga0315915_1003891_pt1 | contig 18925 bp, 10 predicted proteins | sample MpolbnodulesMG_FD_207738 | JGI IMG/M metagenome (GOLD analysis project Ga0315915, IMG submission 207738) | Medicago polymorpha root nodule microbial communities from Los Angeles, California, United States - branched nodules | ecosystem: Host-associated > Plants > Roots > Nodule | place: USA...
AATCCGAGAATACGTACGAGTAGGTTGATGAAGTTTAATTCCAGCATATTTACTTCTCTGTTAACTCTCGTCCCGTTTATAAATTCTTAGTTGATAGTTTATGAAACAAAATACCCGACAACCCTAGCTCAGAACGATATTGATTGTTGAACGGCTTAGAATATCACACCAGTCCCTGTGGAGACGATAACACAAATACTTACTTTTGTTGCTACAACAGTATCCAGTACTTTATGTTTAACACCCGACTCGACTAAATATTCTAGGCAGTTACATAAGGATACATAAGGTTTCTGACATGGTTTTACGTCGTGGTTACGATTTTTGTTACGCTGTAAACATTATATTGTGGAAAAGTGCGGCCAATATCGCCGGAATCTTGATTTCAATTCTATTTGGAAGTCCTCAAAATTGTGGACCTTAATTTAAACCATGTTATGGATTTAAAAAAACTACTCCCTTCACTTATGTGAATAATACTACTTACATCAAGCCTCCCCTTATCCTAGACCAAGTTGAATCCTCCTACACTGGACTTCCATTTTCTTTCTCTAAGGCTTACTTCTAGGGAATGCACAATTTTTGAAACTTTTGTGTCCATTTGATACAAACAACTAACATTACTAGAAATTCTCGATTTTCCTGGGGAATTTCCTGCAGATTTTGCTAAGGATTAGGGTTCCCGGGTAATACCTTTGTGGATAATTGTTTCTTGAGGATTTTATGATCCGCAGAAAACTTACCAGCGGTAATTTCCTCAGGAAATGTGAAAAAAATCCGCATGAAACTTTCGGTCAGAGTTGAATGAGTTTTCCTGCCCGTGTCATGTTTTGTGTAAACAAAACAGCGGGTACTTCCACAGCAAATACCGCAGGAAAATCGGCAAGAAAATTGTATCCCCAGATAAAACCGCAGGTAAGTGTATGTTTGCACAAGAAAATTAGCAGGGTTTGAGTTGTAAAACAAAGGCAGATAAATGGCATGTAATGAATCATTTTCTTTTTAGATTTTTGAGGGAAAAATCAGTTTTAGTTATTTGTTTGATACAAAAAAGTATCTTTTTTGAAGTATAAATTGTAATACAAAAATTTGAATCCATATTAAACATCAAAATATTGACAATATAAAGAGTTAATTCAAAGTATTTTGAGTACTATCATTCAAGAAACAAATCCTAAACAAAATATCTTAAGTACTAGTATAAACAAAAGTATTAATGTCTTCTTCATCAATTTGATGTCATCTTCATTAATGTCTTCATCAAATTCATTGTCACAATCTTCATTAGTGAACTCGTTAGATTCTTTGTTGGAGTGTGGTCGATGAGAAGAAGATCTAGCAAATCCTAATATCATTAGACAACCATATTTATTTTAGTTATTTAATCATCTTGTCAGCCACCACATAATTCAATAACATTTCAGTTTTGAAGATTTATCTTATCTTCGCTATCCTCCATTAAAAGGCACCATCACAACAACGAATTGTCACTCTGTTCTAGTTAAAAAAATATGCAATCAGAGCATAAATAAGTCATACTATACTTAGGTGAAGGTCTGAGAATAATAATTCTTACGAATAGGGGATATGCCATCATGAAATTTTTTAGTTTAACGTAAAAGGAAGCAGTTAGTGATATCACTGACTGCTTCCTTTTATGTTAAGAGCGCTGCTATTTATCTAGATAAAAATTGTCCTGATGGTATAGCGAATAGCACTTAGCCAATCACCTCTCTGCCTGGCCACAAAACAAGGAAGGTGGTGCTATAATTTAGGAAAAAATAATGAGTAAAAACAAGGTCGTGAATCATTCGTGAGGAAATCTGTCTAGATAAGTAGCATTACGCATGCATATAGTTAAATTGTAGCTTATAAAGCCAAATTATCAGACCACTTTATAAAGACTCGTGTCAAGAAGGAAAGGAATTTGTTTGCGCTTCATCAAAGCTCAAGTTGTAAAGGGTTTGGAAATAATCTTTCCATGTAGTGTTGGGTAGAATTTTCTGCAACCTACACAAGATAAAATTAATAAATTAACCGATATTATCTTCAGTAGTTGGACCCTTAGAGGAAGCACTAGTCTTCATTGGGAGCACCAAGTTGTGAATAATTGGCATGACACCACCATTGGCAATAAGCTTGTTCAGTTATTCATCATTACTAACAGTCAATTGAAAATTCTAGGCACAATTCTAACTGTAAACATAGCATGCTTTAAATGTACAAAGTGAGAAAACACGCAACTGTCTTCCTTCAAATGTAATTAAGAAAATTGAAATTGAAACAATAAATAAATACATTTATTTTATGAAATGTAAACCTGCCATGGAGGAGATATTCTAGCTATATCCAGTGGCGGAGCTAGGAATTTTATCGAGTCTAGGCAAAATTTTGACCGCAAATTCACATGCGACATAATATATAAGTAGTCATAAATTGAAATAAAAGAGGCTCGTCATTTTGTCGATAAACGTACAATTTGAAATAAGAGAGATGAAACATAACTTGCTAATAGTGTACTAGATAAAATTAGGATGTAAATGCCCTTTCCGAGACCTCTTTGCGATGAATGTTCGAATAATATCAACATCATCAAGTGACTTGATTATCTCTCGCTCGATGTAACATATCATCAAGTCATTGAACCACCCATCGTTGATCATGTTGTTACCATAAATTAAATGAGCAATGAAGTATATATATTGATTTTGATTTCTATGAGTATTGAGTATTGGTTTGAGTGAATGGTATAATAGCTCATAGTTAGGGAGAATTATTCTAGTTAATTCACTTCAACAATTTATTCAAAAAATTGATTATAGTAATCGATTTTAAATTCCAATGATATTGATTATAATATTTTATTATATTGATTAAATTAATTTTAGTGGTAATTTTATGAATTATTTATCTTTAGAATTTATAGTAGAATAGAAAATATAAAAAAAAAATGATAAGTTTTAGTGACAGTCGAACCGTAGGTAGAGGTCCATAATGTATTTTAAAATGGTCTCCTTAAAATTACCTATATTTTTTCCATAGGTAAATGTGAAAAACATGTAGTGACAGCCATTTGACAATGACAGATAGATTTAGCTACGGAAATTTGTCCTATAGTGACGGATTTTGGCTATCACTATAAGTCAAATTTCTTGTAACGATACAAAAAAGTATCGGTTGAGTCCAAGCGTGTGCCCGGGCTAGATGGGCGGTTGAAACTCCCCTGGCTATATCCCAAGTGGCAACAAAGGTATATTGTTTACAAGTCCCATGGATGAATCTATAATCTGCTACTATTGTGTTTACAAGTGTATATTGTTTTTCACTTCAATAGAAACAACAACCATAAAGTTGGAAATTGATTTATGTATTAAAACCATTTCTGTTAATGTATTGTTTATTTTAATTTCAAATGTGCTATGATGTCTTGCGCGCATTTTTTTAATTGTTTATTTGAAGAAAATCAAGTTGTGTCTTCTTTAGTCAATTTTTCCTTTCACAGACCAACCATAACTTCCAACACCATATTGTTCTTATGGAGTAACACTTATTGTTATTGAACATGGACATAAATACATACAAAACAAAATTCCACATTAATTAATCAAATACGCTAATATCCAATTCATAAGTTGACACATTTAACATCAAGGGAAAAAACAATTCTTTGGTTACCTTAAATATTAGCTAGACAACAAATATATGAATAAAATAGGATATGATTTTACCATAACAGTCGACTATAAAGTAAACTGCACCTAAATATTTTCCAGTTAGAAATTTCAACACAATACCAATAATCAATATCAAGACTGTGAACTTAACGGTTCATTAAATAATGATATAATATGCCAATTTAATACAAAAGTCATATAAATTCATGATGGATAAAATAACAAGTGTATTATGATGTCTTCAACTAGTAAAATTTGTATCGGCGTGGATTGTGTTACTTTAACTAAACTACTATGATGATGATTAGGATTAGTGTAACTAATTTGAGGGGGTTATATTTCCTTATGATTTATATATATAGAGAGAGGGGGGGGGGGGACCAGGTCATGTCAAAATCACTTCCCTAGCGACATTAGTCAGAGTTATTAAGTTGTTATTTTATTTTAATGCAAGTTGGCAAGAAGAAAGTCCAATTATAGGGTTGATGTCGTTTGGAGTCCTCCAAAATGAAGGTTTTGCCAACGGTGGCATAATACTTGCCGAAGGAATGTTCTTAATAAGATTTGAATCAAACGGTTGTCCAAAAATCATGTTTTCTGAATTCTCTTGAAATGTAAATCCTTGTAGCAGTTCCATTGATTCCATACAATAATAGTAGCATTTATCTCTTGCTCGTTATTTTTAAAACTCTCATTACCCGGATTAAGGAATTAGAGTCAAATATGCTTGAATTAGCACTTGCAGTTGCTGCGAAGATCTTAGCACGCGTAAAATTTCATTTCTTAAGGATCTTCTTTGGATTAACAAATTTACTATGACTTAATCACATAAAACTAACTTCTTCAAGATGAAAACTTGTTGAATTATAAGCACATAATTTAATAAAACAAATCCCATCGTGTATGCCAATTTTTTGTCACTGTATTTTATATTATTGGAACATGAATGTCTATCAACGATCATAAACAAATAGAATGTTTAAAATGAAAATCATGTATTGTCATAGTGCTCACATATATCATGGAAATAACAGCGTTGAAACTCTCTTTGAATACCCAAGCAAGGGAATGGGGTTTCTTAATGCAGAAAAGTGTATGATTTTGATGTAAAAAGTTTATGCACTACAATGAACTTGAAGTTCAAGGTTTGAAAATACTGAAAATGTGCAATGAAATGCAAAATGCAGATAGTAAAGTGTATTAAATTAAAGGGAAATGTTAACTAATGCCTCCGGGGCACTGATTAAGGATCTTAAATAGTAAGTTTTTATAAAAAGTTTGTGTAATCAATGCATTGGAAATTGAAAACTTTTAAATTTTAAAAGAATAATTACTCTATTTAGCATGTTTAAAAAGTGCCCCAGAGCACTAGTTAACAAGACACTAAATTAAATCGACAATAAAAGTAAAGTGCTTGAAAAGTAAACGCTGAAATTATAAATGACTTGAATTGTAAAGTTATTGAAAAGTAAATTGCAGAAATTTAAAATGAAATCAAAATAAAATGCACCGAAAGTAAATGAATTTAAAAGAGATTTAACAAGAAATTAAATGGCATAATTAATCAAATAGTACAAATAATTGACAATTGTTTTATGTGTTAGATGTGAGTTATGAAATGCATTAAGTAACCTTCATTACAGTGCCATTAACCCCTGTTTTCATACAAAACTAGATGATTGCCACTAAAATGCATGTTCCCCGTGTGTCCTTGGATAATAACTCTCTTAGAAACTTCTCTATGTAAGGTTGGCTTCATTTGAGACACAAGTGTTTTAATCTATAGAAGCTATGTTGTTGAGAAGTTGTTTCTAATGTATGGTTTGTTACTTTTTATTTATCCACTATGTCCACAGCCTTCTCATGGATCTTACATGTACTTGATTTTTCCTTGGTGTTTTTATATATTTATTCATAAAAATATTAATAATATACCATAAGATCTATTTGAGGATCTAGATTTGTTGAAACAAATAATAGCAACACATATTGTTTTTTATAATCTATTCAGTTCCAATATGATTTTGTTAAGGATTCATAAAAGAATTATCGAGACGATTCTTATGGTCGTTGAAGCTGAGAAAAACACAAGAAATGGGGGTTTGAATTGTGTTTTCGTTTTAAGAAAATCTTTTCTAAGTTAAAACAGATCACAAGATAAGACAAGAAAGCAAAGGAGAGAGAAGAATCAACACATATATTTTTCTTGGTTCGCCCCACAATCCGGGATTATGTCCAGGACCTTAACACTTTATAGCTTTTTCAGCTGTAATCAAACTTGATTACATATAACTTAGACACAACGTCTAGGATTTCCTACATCTTTTTGAGAACTTTCTTTAATCCAACATGATTAAGAGTTTACAAAATTTGTTGTTTGTTCATACTTCATACTCAAAGAGTGGTAAACTAAATTAAGCACAGTACAAATGATTTTGTATCTAAAGAGTTTTCTAAACACTTAAGAAATTATGCGGCAAGATTTTGTATGAAATTTTTCTGTGTTATTGCTCTAGAAATTAAATTGGTCATATTTTTGGCACAATTGAAAGCATGTAGGTTTTATCTTTCTTCTAACACCCAAGCTCATTTTATAGGAAATTTGAATAAAGTCATTGTTCGAAGAGAGTGCCAGCACATCGAGCCTCCTTGAGAAGTTTTCTTAAGATTTCAAATATTTGTCTCTTAAGGATAATTATGTTTAATAGTACTTCAGAGATTTGTTGCTTCTTTGGAAATGATTTGTTGCATCCACTTTGTCTCTTACAGAGATTTGTACGTTATTGCAACTTATCTTCTTTTAATTCATCATTGACAATAAGTACTATTGTCATACAAATAGTGACATTTCTTTAAAAGAATAACTAGAGTGGGTCAAATGTTTATTAGAGTGTTGCCCATTGACTTTAGATCAGAGTTTCCTCTTCATAACTTGATGAATACTTGATCAGAGCATTAATTTTCATTGACCCTCTTCATATTAGAGCTTTGTCATAAGAGCTTCTCTTGAGCATGAAAGTTGTTCTTGTTTATTCATAGCATTGTGTTTTAAGGTCAAAATGTTGACTTCAAAGTTATAATTTAATTATATGGTCCTGCTCACTTGAACTTACTTTAGAGTACCCAATTGTTCTTCTAGACACTGTTATCATCAAAATCTTAGAGATGTTGTTCTAAAACCCATCTTGATTCAACAATCATCGTAAATTATTTTCAAGAAACTTATCCAAATCCCTAAAATCCAAGAATTTCATGTAATAGGAAAATTTGAAGGCAAAAGTTAAGTACAATAAAACTGATTTTTATATGTTGGAGAAAAACATGATAAAAATTCATACACCTAAACCATCATTTTGTATCCAACATTCTTAATATCCCCCCTCTTGATGGGTTTATATTTTCTCTCAAAGTGGAATCGTCGATGAACCTCACTATCTAACATGGAAGGTTTTGTTGAAGAAAAAAATGGGGTGGGGGGATTGAATTGGGTGGGTCAAGGCATATGTTTTGCTCTTTTTTTTTCTTCTTTCGATCAACAAACCTAGACCCTTTAATAGATCTTATGTTATATTATTAAAAGTACATCGGTGAGGAACTTGATTGCTACCTCATCATAAAAGCCAACCAAAATCTTCTAAGATTTTCAGTTTGTTTGAAATGAAAGTAATACCCTTAAATGAAATAGAAGATCCATTTCCTACCTAATTCTAGATCAGTTTTAGGACCGGTTCTTTATCAACAAGAAAAATTGATGATGTTAGATCAAGCATTGAAGCACACAAAATAGAACAAGCGAAAAGCTTGTGATATATAATAACTTTTATTATGACAAGTTTACTTTTTATTAGAATTTTCCAATCGAAATAACATCAATAAAATCACAACTTAAAGTTTTAGAAAACATTAGTTTGATAAACTAAGTGAAGCCATCTTGTCATCAATTTCCTTCATTTTTTTTGCAATTAACTTATCCAAGTCTTTCAAGTCAGAAACAGTCGTATCATCTGGCACCGTTTTGTTTTGCAGGTACCAAATCATACGAATGTTCAACTCATTTTCATGATTGTCTTGTCTTTGCTTTCTCAGTTGGTCCCTAGCTTTAGTAATCTGTTGCAAAAGGAAACTTTCCTGGTTCACATTTTTTCTCTCATCTTTCATATATGAGTTTTGATACCTCTCAATCACCTGTTTTGCTTCCTTCAGATTTGGCCACACCTCTGTTTTCGAATCAAAAGGATCGGAAATTATAGCACAGGCTGGAATACCACAAAGAATGGTGAGTTCTCTCACCTTCTTAATGATAGTTTTCTTCCTCTTCTTGTAGGAAGCCTTTCTTGTTGAATCATTGGAGATAAAGGCGAGTTTCACCTTCTTCCTAGTCATGGCTAAGCAATGTAATTGCAAGGAAAAAGACCAGGAATAAGTTGTTTTTATTATTTGCTTTGTGTTTGAAAATGCATTCCAGCTTTTATAGAGAGCAATATATGTTTTCACCGCTAGTGTCTTTAAAAAAAAAGCAATACATATATTATTTTATTAATTGTATTATTCAATAAAAAAAACTAAAGATAATCATATTAATGAATTTTAATAAATACTATATTTTAAAATAATATTATTACATGGTCTACATATTAAAAAAAACATATTCAACGATATTTAATGATAGTTATAAAATAAAATAAAAAATAGGAGGTTAATTTTGAAAAATAAAAAATCACAGAAGGTTCTTTAAAAAAAATTACAAGGTATAATATGGTCAAATTTATTACTAAATACTAAAAGATCGAACAAAATTATGGTTAATTACAGTCAATATTAACCTACTTGGGTTGGCCTAATGGTATTAACTTGGGACTTTGGGGTTTGCTCATCTTCAAGGTCTTAGGTTCAATACTCCCTGATGTCAATTTGAGTATGATAGTTTAGCTTCTTCAAAAAAAATTCAGGTCAACATTGATTATTATGGTCAATATTTTTAATTTTTAATTTATATCAGTCAAATTATAGTCTTTTATCATTAATGTTTTTCTTTCAAAGATTTTTTTTTGGTCAATTTTTTTTTGGAAGTTTTATCATTAATATTTATTTGTAAAGTACCCAATAAATTTAATTCAATCTTAATTATATTTTTATAATTTAGTTTTTATATTGAAAATAAAATCTTTTCACAATTATAAAATTGTTAAAAAAAAGAATCTTGGTCAAATAATTTTTAAATTTAAAATATAAATTCAATAAAACAATGTTTTTTTCAACATACATATAATTTAATTTATTATTTACTTCTTTGCTGATGGACTCTCAACGGTTCCATTAGAGGCAATATTATTCAAGGTACAGTTGATCAATAATTTTGGGCACCTCACTACACGAACTCAAATCTTAATATCTCATGTTGTAGAAGTTTAGTCTCCTCTGATGGACCCACTCCAAATTATATACTCTTTCTCGTCTCAAATATAAACAATTTTTCACCTTTTAGATCCATTGAATAAATGATGTATGTAGTCTCAATTATAGACCACATACTTAATTTCTTCAATGAATCTAAAATGTGAAATGTTGCTTATATTTGAGTCTGGAAGGAGTTTTATTTAATATTCGGTTATATGTAATCTCATTGTTAAATATGAAAATATACAATTTTAAGGTAAATGAATCACAATTTTACTTTGGCTTAAATGTGGTTTTCCTCCCTTATGTTTCAAAGCGTTGCGATTTTGGCCCCTTAATAAAAAAAAATTTAAAATTTTTACCCTCTATCTTTAGGGGAATATGCACTTTTTACCCTTTAACTTTAGTGAAATATGATCTTTTGATCCTCTATCTTTAGGGAAATAAGCTCTTTTGACCCTTTATCTTTTAAAAAATTGCAATTTTGCCTATCTGTTTTGGGACACGTGGTGTCTTCTCAGCAGCTTTGCACCATTTTGTAAAACTAAGGGGTAAAATTGTTATTTTTTTGTTAGGGGGCTGATGTACTAATTTTCGATTAGCGTAATTGCAAAATGGCAAGTGTACTAGTCGTTTTCATCAAGTAATAAAGTGATGAGTAGAGTATCGTTTCCACAGGGATTGTCCTTTCGTCCGAACAATTCTTGTTACTTATTTTTGTAAGTTTGACGGTATAAAAGTTAGGTTACAATTTTTATCTGTTTGCAACAGAGGGAATTTACCTGTTTTGGTTGCATAAAAGTAAGCAGGGGTTAGGATTCTTCGAATCCCCTCTGTATATACGTAGTTGGATAATAAGTAATATAAATGTCACATTTATTTGTCTAAGGTAGACTATACAATTGATGAGGTCGTTGGGAGTTCCTACTTAGGTAAGGCACCACCCGATCCAATGAGCATCATCCACTGGGTACCTATTCAGGTTTATGCCTCTGATGGCTAACTCCACCTACTGAACGTACGGTGATCCTTACGTGTTGGGTCTTGTTAATTCAAATGTAATTGAAACATAAACTTTATATTGGCTTTTCAGTGTTTCCCAAGGCAATGAAGACTAAGGTTCCCTTAGATCTGCCCATCTATGAATCTTAGGACACTCTCTCTACGCTTACTTTGTAGTTCTACAAACGGGCAGCCCTAATCTATGTCTACCTTAGTAAGGGTTTCAAGAGAATGGTCTTATTAGGATATAACTTTAAGTCAGACAGCTAGGTGCTTGTTTCCCTAATCATTATCCAGTTAATTCCTAGCTTCAGTAATGCACCACACGACCCAATGGGTATCATCCACTTGGTACCTACATCTAAGGTCAACAATTCCTACCGTATCTTTGGATAATTAATAATCACTTACTTCCTACGCAGATAGTTATCAGTAAAAGGATATAAATATCAAGATATAACTATCCAGTTAGTGATAGCAATATTAGGTCATGTCACAACCTAAGTATCTAATCTAGGGTTTCACCTCTCACAGAAATAAAACTAAATCCTAATAAAATTAATAGTGAACAAAAGAATAAATAAAATAAAATAAACGACATATTATATTAAATAAATATAAAAAAAAATCCAAAGGTTCATCTTAGAACTCTAACCTAAAAAGATTTAGTTACACATAGTAACTAAAAATAAATTACTAAAGATAAAAACATACGCTAGAAAATCAAGGAGAAGATAGATTATCTCCTTAAGCTCCAAAGTCGCTTTCCAATTGACAATTCATTGACAAAGCTATGAAGGATTGCTGAGGAGAAACAATTCATTGACAAAGCTATGAAGGATTGGTTGATTAAGCTTAAAGATGCTACTTACGTCCTCAATGATATCTTGGACGAGTGTGCCACCAAAGCACAAGAGTTGGAGTACAAAGGATCCAAGGGCGGACAACCTCATAGGCTACAAAGCTCTTGTTCATCCTCTCTTCATTTAAAGCAAGTTGCTTTCCGTTACAAAATTGCTAAGAAAATGTAAGAGCATACGAGAGAGGTTAGATGAAATAGTTGATGAAAAAACCAGGTTTCATTTGACCGATACAGTTAGAGAGAAGAGAAGTGGATTCCTTGACTATGGAAGAGATGAAGATGCGAAAACAATTATAGATTTTTTGGTTGACTATGCTTTTGGTTCCGAAGGATTTGTCTGTCTATCCAATTGTTGGTCTAGGCAGAATTGGAAAAACAACACTTGTCCAACTTATCATCAATCGTGAGAGGGTGGCCAAAGACTTTGAGCCGAGAATTGGGTTTGTGTTTCAGAAGATTTTAGTTTGAAGAGAATGACTAAAGTGATCATTGAAGTGGCAAGTAAGAAGTCACGTGACGATTTGGATACAACGAAGAGTTCAAGATCTACTTCAAGGAGAAAGATTTTTGCTTGCATTGGTTGACTTGTGGGATGATAAAGAAGAGAATTGGCAGAAGTTGAGATCTTATTACCTTGTGGAGGAAAGGGTGCTTCAATTTTGATTACTATTCGTCTTGTGAAGGTAGCAGATATCATTCGAAGCAATCTGTCAAAGATTGTTGGACGAGGAAGATATTGGCAACGAGGTGTGGAACGGATTATACCGAAGATAATTTTTTCAAGATATTGAGACAGTTGTATTTGGCAAAATTACAAGTTTCAAGATGCACGATCTTATTCACGATCTTGCTCAATCAATTTTAGAATAGGTGTGTTGCATTACAATAAACGATGACCTGCCTGGTATTGGAAGTTTCATTATTTGAAACATGATTCCCCAAGCATAAGATTTGCGGTGTCCTTAGAAGATTGGCGGATTAAAGCTCATGACGGTGCCAACTCTATTCTGCCGAATTTCAGCACCAATATCCTTCAAGCTCATGACGGTGCCAACTCTAGTGATAGAAATAGGAATACATTGAAGCATTGACATGAATCAAAAGTAAAAAAAGTGGTAAAAAGTTGAGTTTCTTAACCTTTTTATTGGGAGATTATCTCCAAATTAATATATTGAAGTCTGTCAGCTCTGAATTATGAATATATTTTCCTAAGACTGTTGTTCCTGTCGATGAGTTAATCACTTTTCAAACATTCGTAGACCGCTGGGTCGCAAGAATTTGAGGGAGTATAAAGATATTAAGAAAATTTTCAAGTAAAACATGGTAAATACTGGAAAAAAACACTTTGTAGACTCAATAGGATCAGCATAATTTACATTTCATTTTGAATTTTGTTCTAATCTTTTTAGATCACTTTGTTTAAATGTGTAGTGATAAAGTTGAGTTAACTTTGTGTAAATACATTTTAAACAAATCCTTAAAGCAAAAACAGCATTCATCCCATTGAGCTATTTTTGTGCACACAATCTTTTAAAGATAACACCAGAATTGCATGGTACAAAATAACAGATAAGAACATGCTCCTTATTTTAAGATTAGCAATTTTTAATATGTTAAGACATTCATGTAAGTTCTAAATGCAAGGACGCACTTATATTAGGACTATCAGGAAAAAAATATCATTTGTAGTCAAAGAAAATAAGCAAAAGAAAAATCCAACATTACCTCTTCACTGTGAGTACAGAAAATCAAATCCTCCCTCAGAAAATTCATATCCTTTAACCGTTTCACATATTCATAGCCTTTGAACATGAGAAAATAATGTTCTACAAATAAATGAGAAGTGCAGATTGATGGTCGACGATCAGATTTCTAACAGCAAGAGTAAACGGTTGTCATAGCCGTTGAATGTTTTATATATTTTTCCAATAATGGAGATGAAAAGGAAACTACAAAATGACTGGTTAACTACCCTGTTAACATTTCAGAATACCAACAACCAATTCATCAATCAGACCGAAAACTGTATCAAAAGCTAGCTTACTTCTAAAGGAATATCTAAAGAATTTTGTTTTACCATGGGAAACTTTGGCTGCATGGTACCAATTAGATATTACCATTTTCTATATTGATATAATTTATAACTTATCATATGATGTATCTTGTACAAAAGTAAAATAAAAAAAAGTAAAAATGACATATATGTGCTATCCATAAAGTGTTGTTCAGTGGTAAGAGTTCGACCTCGTAACCTTAAGAGACGAAGTTCAAATCCGCTCAAGGGCGGGTGTAAAATGGCCGGCAGTGTCGCTTTAATCAATAATAATTTCTACCTTCCCCAATAGGGAAAAAAACAAATAAAAATACATATATATGAGTTGATTGAAAATCTTACTTTCAGTTTGAATTTGAAAACACCTACATTTAACTACAGATTTCTCAATGAAAAGTGGATAGAAAATCAAGCAGTATCTTGTTCCATCTGGATGTGTTATGATGATATCAATGTCCCTGCAAGTAGCTTTTTTCACGTCTATATGATCCTCCACAAATAATGAATGAGTAGAAGAGTAACCAGGTTTTCAATAAATGGTTAAGGGTAATATAAGTAAAATGGTAGCTAAAGTAACAATGGAGAGTCATTCGTTTACTATGAAGAAAATCAATTTTTAAAAGCTGATAGTAGAATGAAATAAATACGAAGCATAATTGGATATTAGAACCAAACAAATATGTAATTCTAAAAAGCATCATTTGATGACCCAAAACAAACGTTCTAAAAAGGGAACGATTTATAGTTCACAGAAATGATCATTCAAATATCCTTCAGATGGCTCACCAATGTATCCAAACAACACATGCACCTTTCTTCCGCAATAATAAATCACAACGATAAGCACTTAAGCACATTGAAACTGGTGCTGGCATGCTATTAATTAAAGTTTTATACTGCACATGCAATCACTTGAGAGTAAAAATAGATTTTGTGAGTAACGTTAAGTGTTAGCTGAATGATGTATATATACAAAATACAATTTACAAGAAGAATAGAGGCATTTGAATGAAAATCGCCTTTGTTTCGTAATACCCTACTTAGTAAAAAATATTTCCAAATAGAACCTATAGCATTTTTTTTAAACATCCAAAGTTAGTAGTCGGTGATTGTTAGAAAGTTGGTGGGTGGGGATCCAACCGAGCACCTTATAACTCCTATTAGGTAATTGAGAAAACCCAAGTCCCACATAGAAAAGATATAAGGTTTAATAAAAACTTATAAAAAGAGACACCCTTCCCCTTATAAATTGGTTTCTTAAGGATTGCAATATAGGAATCGAACCTCTAAGAAATCGTGGTTGGGCCTAACACAACCCCACAAAACCGGATTTTGAGGTGAGGATTGTCTCCACTTATAAACACATTGTCAGGACTCTTAACACACCCCCTCATGACTAGCACTATTGGGCTTGGTTCGTGGACATAAATGGTGGGTGGCCTGATGGCAGAAACCTGATAGCATGTGGCTCAATGGATCTTGGAGAAGCTCTGATACCATCTTAGAAATCATAGTTGGGCCTAACACAACCCCACAAAACTGACTTTTGAGGTGAGGATTACCTCCACTTATAAACACATTATCATGACTCTTAGCAGGACCCACTCTAAACATAATGGTAGGTATTGAAGTCAAATATTGCAAGTTCCAAGGTTGTTGAATGTATAAATGTGTTTGTGCACCCTCATCCTTTGAGCCAATTTTTGGGATGAGATCCAATCTCATTTAATATGTTATTAGAGTTTACTCCTTCCGGTCTCATATATGAGAAAAGATTATTTTTCTAGGTTCATTGAATAATTAATGTATCTGTTTTACAATGTAGACCAGATAAATTAATTATTCAATGAACATAGAAAAAAAATCTTTTCTTATATATGGGATCGGAGGGAGTATTCCGTTAAAAAAATGTTATTAGAGTTTATTGAGTTTGACCACCCACCATTTATAGCCACACCTAAATCTCGAACCAAATTTCTTAATTAGTATGTATTGAGCCTACCAGACACACTGATGTGAAATTGTGGCCAGATACACGGTGTGTCTGGTAGGCTCAATACAAACTAATTAGGAAATTTGGATTCTAGATTTAGGCATGGATATAAATGGTGGGTAGCCAGAATAAATAAACTCTAATAGCATTTTTGTTAATGGAATAAACTGTAATAACATATTAAACAGGTTTGGATCTCATCCAAAAAGTTATCTCAAAGGATGAGAGTGCTCAAATACATTTATACATCCCAACGCGTCTATGCATTTCGAATATTATCATTGTAATGGTCACTTATAGGTCATTCTATGAAGCAACTTGATGAAAGGAATTAGATTCAAATATTGTAAATAAACTCGATTAATTGTATTATTTAATAAACATTTTTTTTGCTTAAATGCACTTGTGGTCCCTCTATTTTCCAAAATATGAAGGTTTTCGTCTCCCTATTTTAAAAATAGATTTTTTGAACCTCTATTTTCGTCTCCCTCAATTTTGCATCATTTTTGGATGATGTGACGTATTCATTTATGGCATAACAACGTTTATTAAACATATTTTTGCTGACAAAGATACACAGTGTCGCCTGATGAGCATTGCTATGTCATCAATGAATAAGTCACATCATAAAAAATGATTGTAATGAACTTAGATAAACCCAATAGAATAGAATAAGCCCAAGTTACATTAGGTGATGAGTTACGGTTTTATGGAAACTAAGATCTAGAGTGATCAATGAGACATCGGGTAAGGATTTAGAATACTAACGTTTATAAATAAGTGAGTAGTGGTTGTAATCATTATCATAGAAAAGGAATGAATTTAATGTTTAGAGTGCTCTAAACATTAAATTCATTCATTTTGCTTTATAATAATTAGAATCTTCAATCACTTATTTATACATAACATTGGTATTCTAACAACTTAACCAATGACTCATCATATTGGATCTCTATAGATCCTTCTAGAAAACCATTGCTCATTAATTAGGCCTATTATATTCTACTGATCTATCTTAGTTCTTTACAATAACACAAAATTGAGATAATGAACAAAAAAGAAAAACGAAAAAAAAAAAAGTAAATAGGGGACCAAAAAGGAGATTTTAAAATAGGGTGACCAAAAATTCGTATTTTTAAATATAGAGATCAAAAGGGCATTTAACCTAAAAAAAATTACAAAACAAATCCACCACATGTACCAAAAAAAATTCCACCACCAATGAATCTAGTGATCATTGTTGATATGATTAATGTTTTGCCCTAGGCATATAAAAAACTGTAGATCCTCCCTTCATCAATATTTGTTTGCAACAAAAACGACTCTAGAAAAAATTTATGAAATTCAATTGCATCTCATAGTTATGAATGTAAGTTAATAAATACATAAAATCTCGTTTAGTTCCCAATTTTACAATATCGTAAAACAAAAATTTAATTTTACAACAGTATGTGTGGAACACCAGTAATAATAATTATAAGCTGATTCCACCAAACACAACAAATTTTCCAAAATTTAAGCTCAATCTGATAATACATTCATGCATATTTGTAGTTAGATTATAAAATTAATAAACGACGAGAATAATCCACATTACATATGTTGTTACAAATTAAACTTATGAGTGAAAACAACGTCGTTAAATAAACAAGTAACAAAAATGCATAACAAGAAGCATTCAATTTCATAAACAAAACAAAGAAGCATTTCAATTTCACTAAAACAAAAACATTTGAAACTTTAGAATTGTAACGCAATGAAAGTTGAAGCAAATGAATTTGAAGAACAAACTTGATGCAGATTGGAGAAATCAAGCGAGCAGAGGATGAAGCTTTGCGAGAGTTGTACTGCAACTGCAAGCTACACCTACAAAAAGTATGAAAGATCAGTGAAAATAGAACAAATCAAAAATAAATTATTGTTTGAGAGAGAGAGAGAGAGAGAGAAGTTGGAAGTAGAATTGAAGAAGAGTGGTGGTGGTGGAGGGAGACAGTTACAGAGAGGAAGGGGAGGGAAATGAATGATGGTTTGTTTTTTTATTAGAGGTGAGTTGATGGAAAAATAAGACAAGAGTGAGTGTTTATATAGATAAACTACGACATCCAATATCCAATAAAAATTAAAGGGTTAAATAAGTTTATTGTTCCTATAAATATAACGAATTTTGATTTTAATCTCTATAAAATTAAATTGAATGTTTTCATCCTCACAAAAAAATTTATTTTGTTTTTTCGTCCCTAATCGATATAATTTTGACGTGTTTTTTTTTTAACATAATATAAATATATAAATGTCGAATATAATAAACGAACATAATATGGATACAATTTGAACATAAAAGAGTTATAATTTTGACATTTATATGAACATAAAATGGCCATTAAGGATGAAAAACAAAACAATTTTTTTTGTGACGATGAAAATATTTGGTTTGATTCTTTAGGGACTAAAATCAAAATTCGCTATATTTATAGGGACGAAAAATTTATTTAACCCAAAATTAAATATGTGTTTTTATTTCAATAAAACGACTATTAATAAAATAAATTTGGTCAATAAAATATTAAAATAATATTTATAGATTTTTCTTTACTGATCAATTTCCTTATTTTCATACTTTGAAAATAAATAATTATTTTCATTTCATACTTTATTTTGATAATTTGCAAATAAATTATTTTTCTATTTCCATACTATATACTATTATACTTTATTTCCACAATTTATAAATAATTAAAATAAACTTAAATAATAATTTAATTTCTAAATTATTTTTTAAAAATAATTTGGTCGAAATAATATTAAAATAAAAATTATTAATTGAACTCAATAAAAATTAAATATGCATAAATAAAATACAAGTCAAATCTACTTCATAATGATCCTATGATAGTTTCTCCCCTAATTTCAAGCTATCCTCCAACCATTGATAAAGGATAACTCTCTGCAAAAAAGCATCATGAACCAATAAAAATGAAATCATGTAGAGAATAACATTTTGACCATAAAAATAATAACTCAAATGTACACTTCAAATGTGATTGTTATCTGAAAGAAAATCGCATACCAATTTCATTATTTAGTGACCAAAGGTAAATTATCTTCTGATCAGTCAGTTAAAAAAAAATTGTTTTGTAATCATTGCTCTTAATCCTTCCCGTGAAATATACGGACTTATAAGAAGGAATGACAATTGTCCATTTAAGCTTAATTTCTAATTAGGTTTTTTGACAACAGTGGTTAATACTTCACTTGTAAGTTCATAAAATATCTCATCATAATTATCTACATCAGCATCAGAGTCTGCATTAGAGGATGTGAATGCGATCAGAGCCAGATTTGCTTCTCCTTCATCATAATCAACATCTAGACTCCCATATACGATGATCATTTTCTTGAATTTGTTCTTGAATGCTTCCTTCTTAGGCTTGTCTTTCTTATCTCTGGAGTTGGATCCTCTAGCATCACTGGTTCTTCCATGAAACTTTTTCTTCTTGTTCTAGTACTAAAGTCATTAGGACAAGAATGCCATTTCATCTTCATTTGAACCTTATGCAGGATCCTCTTCTGGATTGTCTTCTTCAGACTCTACAACTTGAAGAGCCTCGACATATTTTCCCTTTGACTTGAGAGCAATGTACTTTCTCTTCTTAGAAGGATCATTCCCTAATAACTCCATCTCATGACTCTTCAGAGATCTTATTAGAGTCTCAAAACCAAGTTTTTTAAGTCCTTGGCTTCTTAAATGACATTTTCTTGGGTCTCCATCTAACAAGAAGACTCCTCTGAATCTTCTTGACATGACCTGTTGTAGAACAATTCTTATTCTGAACTTTGTAGACCAAAGACAAGAGTTTGAAACCTTGAGAACATGTTTTCAATATCTTCATCATCCTTCATCTTGACTAGTTCATATTTTTGGACATGAAGATTTGCATTGACTT
>Ga0315915_1003892_pt1 | contig 18923 bp, 13 predicted proteins | sample MpolbnodulesMG_FD_207738 | JGI IMG/M metagenome (GOLD analysis project Ga0315915, IMG submission 207738) | Medicago polymorpha root nodule microbial communities from Los Angeles, California, United States - branched nodules | ecosystem: Host-associated > Plants > Roots > Nodule | place: USA...
ACATTCATAAGCATATCCAGAAAAGGAAGATAATTAGTAGCTAGAGAGAATCGAAAATTAACAACAAGAGAAGACAATTAACAACAACTTGAGAGAATCAAAAGCCACATCCCAGGCGCAGATCTGTTAGTACAAATTCAGGAATAAAAAATGCCTAATTGCCTAGTTAGTTAGTTCCATTAGCAGCACAATTATTATAACAACAACAAGTAGCAAACGATGAACAAACTCGAAATATTTGCAGCCAAATCAGCCCATGAAGATGAAGATCTCATAGTATTAAATCCATAAATTACAAAAATTGAATTCAAACATTTAGATCTCGTAAACTCCAATCCCAACCTCTTCAGAAGCTTTTCCCACTTTCGCTGTTACAAACACTCATCGACGAAGGACTAATCGGCATCACAAAATCCACACCTGGAAGAGAAAGCGACAATGAAGTTAAAGGACCGTCCTCCTCCTCCTCCACTGCCTCCGGCACCGTCACCGGGTCTGGCTCAGATGTAGTTTCCATAGCCAAACGAATCAGAATTGGAGTTATTTCTTTCTCCAACAACTGAATCTATCGTACAAAGGGAGAGTTTTGAGAAAGTTTCAAAATCTATGATTTTGACCCATTAGTTTGTTTGTGATTTTTAATTAGGGTTTTGATTTGTGGGTAAGGAAAGAAGGAAGAGGAAGAAGGAATGGGGAGGAAGAGAAAGAATAGGGAAGAAGAGAGAAAATCACGTGCCTCCCTGTTTTCTTTCCTTTTTTTATTTTTTTAATTCTAAAAATACACGCGTGGCTTTTTCTTTTTCTTTTAATTCAAAAAATACACAGTTGGCATGCCAAGTATGGTTGACTGAGTCAAAATTGACGTTTTGCAAAATTGGGTAAACATGGGAGGTCACTTTTGCCATTTTTTTTAATAGGGGTCAAAATTGCAACTTTTGCAAACTTAGGGGACAAAAAGTGTGTTTTAGCCTTAATTATATTAGTTTTACTAATGTTAGGCGTGTGGCAAATCAAGCCGTTCACTATAATCAAATACTATTTTAAATACTTCACTGTTTTTTCAATTTGAGGTGCGAAATATTATTCAAGCCTTGTTCCATTGAATGGCCAATTTTTCCTTCCCATTTAGCTCATTCTTATGTTACTATGCTTACATCAAGTATATGCAGTTTACTTGATATGAATATGCATATCAATGATTTTTGTTGTGAGAAACACTCAACACTAAATCTGCAATAAAAAAATATTAACAACAGATCACTCGCATCTTCAAGTATGTTGTAACAGGTCATAAGTTCAACAGATCACTCGCATAAGTTCACCAACTTAATGTGACAAGAATACTTAAAATCACCTACATCAAGAAATTGTAGCTGAACAAAACTACAAACTAATGGCCACAACAAAATCACCAATCCAAGTAATATAAACAACTTTGTAATGCTTAATCATTGTATTGTATTATGAATAACTTGGACAGTGAAAAAATCAGCGAGCTGGTAATTGTATAATCATGCAGACACAGTCCAGATGCCCAGCACAGCATGACCTACAATGTAGTAAGCTGCACCAAGAGAATCCACACTAGATGTGTCAAACCATATATCAGAAGTACCTGCTTTAATCATCACTTTCTTAACTACCCCAAGTAAGTATAATAAATAAACTCACAATGCACTATTAGACTTTGCTAGAGAGATGGCCAGATTAATTAACTACATATATAAACTACATATACAACATCATTCCGACCATCACACACAAACATAACAGCATTTGTAAGCCAAAACACTTAGATGATTCTATTATCCTTACTAACATTAATTTCTTATGTGCATATACACACAAGTCATATAACTAAAATGAAATTGCATTGCATAAATCAAATTTCAATTATTAACACCCAAACTGCATTTTATATAAGAACAAAATCAAATAAAAAACAAATCAAACCAAAGCAACTAAATAAATGTAGAGAAGAGAAGGATGGAGTGTATGGTTGTGATCTAACGCCGTATTTTGACCGCAACAGTGCATCGGGTGACCTGGTTACACCTACATACTTACTTAGATGATGTCAAAGAAACCAGAACATCACATGCACTCAAAGGAACCACTCTTGGATAGTTTCTTCAGAATCTTGTTCTGTTCAAAAGAACATATCAAGTCAAAGATGAAATCAAAAACCAGATCTCATTATTCAAATTTCACTACTCATTTAGTATGAAATTTATATAGATCTCGCTATTTTAAGCTACAGGTTCATGAATCTATTGTTACAACAAATCAAATAAAAAAGGTTAAATAAACTAAGAGAAGAGAGTTATGAAGTGTGTGGTTGTGATGTAATGGCGTTTGGAGGCGGATTTGTGTAGAGAGCACAAAATCCGTACTATGATACCATATATTTGATGTTTAGGGCTTGAAAAGCAGAGCACCCCATAGAAAACCTATGGGTATTTCAGAGCCACAATTTAATACTGCTCTCCCCTATATGCTTCAGCCCTCAACTTCATTACTTACAAATTAAATTAAAACAAATGCAAACTTTCTCTGACAAAAAAAATAAAATTAATAAGGTGAACTTGGAGGCCATGGGAGGATGAAACCCTAAACACTTGTTGCGGCTGTGCATCTGCGTACTTATAAGACGTTACAATGGGGGAGAGGAAGTTTGATGTGTTTTTGTTTCTATTGATGGGCTTGGATCAAAATAAAATGGGCTTAGGAATAGGCTTCATATTTCATCAAGATTGCATTCCTTCCTCGTAAGTGAATTGCTTTTCCCACTCCCACAATTCTCATAGGGTTCGGCTGAATTTTAAAATTCAGACGTGTAAAAAATTGGGGAGTTTAATACCTTTTTTACACGTTTGAATTTTAAAATTTGGATAAACCTAAAGATTTTGAGAAATGTAGGGTGGGAAAAAACAGTCGGTGTCTAAACATTGTGGAAATGGGTTCTCTCATTTTTTTCATCTCTTCATTTTTGCTTAGTTTTTGATAAATTAAAGCTTGAGTTTGGTCATACTCGTTTGCATATTAGAAAAGTGGAATTTAAGTTTGTCCATGAACATTTTTTAACAACGTTACTTACATTTTAACTAAAAAAATTGTACACGTATTTAAAAATGTGTTTTTAAAATTCACCAAGAGCAGGTACAAAATTGTAACAAAAAAAAAGGTTTGGTAGCACTTTTTAAAAATATTTTTAATTATTTTTTTTGTACCGACACATTCAAGTTTCACTTAGTCGATCGATTTTCAACAAACTCAAGCTTTGATTTTCACGATACACAACTTATTATTTACTTATTTATTAAGATGAAGGTTAATTTAGGTATTTAAAATATTTTGTTAGATTAGAAGTATAATTTGAGGGTTATGAGGTTCTGAAAGATGCACTACAAGTGTTCAAGAGGATGATAGTGAATCAAAATTACTCGAAAATAATTATAAGTTTGGTATAATAATTAACATATTGAACTTAATTTATAAACTAAATAAGTCAAATTTAAACTTGTTAAATAAATGAGTTGAATTATATCTATGAATAGTTCAACTTGTTTCATTCGTAAACTAGTTCAATATGTATCAATTGCATATTATTGAATTCATATAATTAAATTTTTCAATTAATTTCATTTAATTTTTTTACTATAGAGTGTAGAAAAATGATGATTAAATATAAAGATAAAGTCGTGCTTTGAATTGTAAATATCATTTGAAAATGAAACAAACTTCGTTTGAAAGTCAAGATAAATGGCTACAGGTCGACATTAATAACTAATCCTAACACTTCTTTGCAAAAGTGATACTTATTTAAATAAATTGTACGCAAAAGCAGACTTCACATTATATTGAACCCTGCTCAAAATTCCCCAAAAAAAAAAAAAAACACATCTTAAGCTATGCTTGTCCAAATAAAATGTTATTTGTGCAATTTAAAAGCTAACCAAATTATCTACAGCATCATTGTTAGTAGCTACACTGCATGTACATCATATAATGATAATGATCACTTAATTTTGTCCACGACTTAAGCTTTGGATCACAATATGTAGATTTTTGTTCAAATATAATGATAAGAAATATGTTATATTTTAAATTAAAAAAAAAATAGAAAGGTATTCGAGTTAGATCACCAAGAAGAAAAGCAAACAAGAAACAAAAAACAGACAAGAAATTCTAAATCAAATTCAACAAGTAAATATATACACCTCCTTACCGAACAAGTAGAATAAATTCACTTAAAAGTTACTTAAACAATTTCACATGGTCTCATTTCTTGTGCTTTATTCCGAATGAATGGCTACAAAAAAATGTACGTAATGATGCTGACTATCAGAAATTTTTGCCGCAAGTTTTATTTCCAACCAAAATTCGTGTCCAAAACAAAACATACACCCAACATGTCTAGGAGACCAATTTAATATGTCCCTAATTTTGATCCCAAACAAAGTTACAAGACAAAAAATTAGCTAGCTAGCAAATCCAATATATTGGAACAATAATGTCTTTATTGTATTTTCAAAGTTGCATCATATTTTAGAGGAATTTTTTTTGCAAAGCTAAAAAAGATTGGAATGACCAACTTTGAGTACGGAATTATTGGATGAGGAATGCAGTACCCTCTACGATATTCGAAGAACATTCCTTCATTGGTTGGCCTTTGATATCTCTAAACTAGATTTTATAATAAGAAAAGTAATATGAACAAGCCCCAAAAAACCAAAGTCAAAATTCTGGGAAAATCCATAGGAAAAATAAGGCAAAGTTTCTATTCAACTATCGTTCTTCTTTTGTTTGTATTATTGTTCTCTGATTTTGATTGTCATTTGCCAGCTTGGTAAGAAAACTCAATAAAACTGGACCAATCAAAATCATTGTTGACATTCATCCAGTAATATTCCAATAAATGGAATTGGAAAGGCATCACTTGATGGGAATCTGTTTTTTTTTCTTTGTCAATCCTTGATGTGCTTGTTTCTCAACAATACACACATAGACCAACATAAGTTTGCGTTGGATTTTTACCACACATAAGACTCGTGGAGAAGAAAAATCCACACATAAAGCTTTAGTGCCAAATGATATGGAAAAAAACTCGAGTGACACATTTATTAAATTATAAGTGGAGAAGAAAAATGACCTCTTAAAGAGTTTGTATGGAGTGACACTCATCATATTACAAATCGATTTTATAAAGATGAATTAAACTCAGTATAAATACTTTGAGAATTCTACCATTTAAAAGTTTGATCATCTCCTGATACTTTTATCCAACCTCTCCTTTAGGAAGTCATTTCTCTTCTCCGCCACTATGGTTGGAGAACCTCAATTTGTTAAGTTTTTTGCGAGGCTAATCGATGTGCCGACTTGCAATGCTAGCTAATTTTGTTAGTTGCATAATTCAAACTAGAAGCAGTTGGTTTGTTTGTTGCTTAAGCTACAAGTTAGCTAAAAAAGACCGAGTTAGTTAGAGATTAACATGATCATATGGTTTACTTGTTAATCAAGTAACAGTAGTTTCTTAGCATAATCATCTTCATATATAGGGTTAATGCACTTTGTATTTTGTATCTTCTCCATTCAATACGATTCACATAGTTTTTACTTCATACTCTCTTATTCTTCTAAATATTTCATCTCACACAAAAAGTGTTTTAACTTTTAAATCCAACAAATTTTGGGCACTTGTCATTAATTTTTATTTGCATTTACATTGGTACTTTATCGGACACTCAACAATATATCAACATCTTCTAAGTAAAAAAAATACATCACACTCTTCAATCTCTTTCCACTCCCAGTTCTTTTGTGACTTCCATTTTGTTTACAAAGAATTGTAAAGTTTCCAAAGACACATGAGGATCAAAACTGATTAATAAGACCGACTACCCAACATTATTGTCCCACCTTCACACACCACTATCAATTCCCATGCTTTATTTGTTTACCTAGATTCGTTTTACCTCAAGGTTGGTCTCAATTTTTTATTCTATATAAATAAAAAAATGGAACAAAAATAATACATAAATAAAAAGATTAAAAATTGAACAAAATTAATCATAAAAAGAATGGAATAAAAATAATACATAAAACATCTCATTTTATTAATATCATTGATACAATTACAACAATTGATACATTTTATTCGAATTTACTAAATATACTTCTTTAGGGTAAAAAGAGACCAACCTTGGGGTAAAGAGAGACCAACCTTGGCGTAAAAAGAGACCGATCTACGTGGGGTAAAAAGAGATCATCCCTTGGGGTAAGTCTAAATCTAGTACTTTTTATACCCCAAGAAGATTCTTTTTACCCACGGTAAAAAGTTTTTGGGGTAAAAAGAAGGAGATTGAGTTTTACCCCAACGGTTGACCTTTTTTTTAACCCAGGTCGATTAGCCTATTTTTACCCCCTCGATTGGCCTCTTTATACACCAGAAGGAGATTTATAGGGGGAGAGAGTGAGGAGGAAAGAATGTGAGATGATGTGAGACAATGAGGAAGTTTGGAGGGGTATTTATAGGTGGTTTAAGGTAACATAACACTTAATGAGGTCAAAAAACGTGAAAAAACTTTTTAAAAAAAAATTGTAAAAACATAAAAATGCATTGACCACCGTCCAAAAAACGTGTGTTCTTAACCTCAGACCACCGGCCAACCTGCATGAGTTAACTTGCGCACCGGCCAGCGGTGCGTGAATTAAGTCAGACTGAGCTCTATTAGATGCGTGAGTTAACTCACGCAAGGTATTTTTTGGAAATGCAGTTGGACGCGAGTGACTTTTGTAGGGTAAAGAGCAGAATTCAACAAATAAATCCACCCAAACCTTAATACTAATATTTTTTAGATCCCAAGAGTAGAGAGAGAAGCGGCGACAATGCAGAAACACAGATAGGTAGGTATTGAGCTCTTATTATAATCTCTTTTAGTCAATTTTATGTTATAGTGTTTATGTATAGAAAATTTCATACAATTTTTTGATTTTGAAAGAATGATGGAGGCGAAGGACGAAAATTGTAAGCATTTCTTTAAACATAGCAATAAAATCTCCTTTTGATGATACTCATACTTATTGTCCTCTCTCAGATATTCGTAATCGTAATCGAATTCGGAAAATTGTGGAATCCAAAATTGTTGAAGAAGATGGTTGTGATGCGTCAAAACTATATATAAAAAAAAAAAATTATACTAAACCCAATTGCTCGATATGAGGATTCTGCAGTCATTGAACTTGGAGAATATAAATGGTATTCAACTTTGAGTGAACCATCAGATTCGTCCTTGAATTTTCACGGGCCGGCCAAATTCATCCTTTAATTATGCGAAATATCAACTTAGTCCATTAGCGATGCTGATCTGTTGCCCTGCATGCTCCATTAGCGATGCTGATCTGTTGCCCTGCATGTTGTGTTGTCTTATACACGTGGCAAGAAGGAAGCCACGTGTTCAAGGACTAATTTGATTGAATTGGAAAAAAATCAAGTTTTTACTTTTCAGTTTTTTTTTTTTTTTGCTTTTCCCATTTTGCCCCTGCATTACCCATACCTCCTTCCTCACATTTCACTCAGAAACATCAAAAACGTCCTTGATCCTTCTCCTTCCTGCTAAAACTTTCTCCATTCTCAACCTATGGTCCACCCGGTTCGACTCAACCTACTAAATTCATGGAGTTTATACCAACTCCCGGATTTCCAAAGAAGTGATGCTTCGTGAAGTTTAAAAGATGTTTTGGATTTGTAATATGTAGGCTTATTTGAATTATGCCCATAGTTGGGTTTCGTTTTGCTTATCTTTATTTAAGACTTATGACTTGTTAATGCCCCATAGTTGAGTTGTTTTTGCCTATGTAATTTCTCAGACTTATGACTTATGACATATGACTTTTGCCTATGTAATATTTCAGTTTCAATTTGTGTGTTCTGGCTTTTTTAGTTTATTTCGTACACATATCCTTCAAGGATCAATTTGATATCTGATTAAACAATTCAGGAACTTATTTGATGGTTTTTAATATAACGTATGGATCTATTTGATAGATAGAGCAATAATATAGGGACTAATTTAATGGAAATATTATTACAGAAATGTTACATTCCTCAATCATCTTCAACCTCTTTTCTCACATCACCATTAAACTTGGTGCTTGAAGACGAAGTTCGACTTTCATAACTGTTTTTTCCCATATTCCCACCCCCGCGTCATTTCAGATTCAATTTCAATAGTTTTTCTTCAAAACATTTTGAGGATTTTGACTTTCAGATTTAATAGGAAAAAGTTAGGGTTTGAATATTTTTGAATTGGGGAAGAATTGGACCACTTATTACTGGAGGAAATTTTGGTGATTTTGGAGTGTAGATCGCAGATTGTGTAATTAGGGTTACAATTTTATACAATTGGGAAAGAAAGAGCCGTTGGGGAAGAAAATAGCCATTTGGGAAGAAAGCCAAAACATTTTCTACAAATCAATCAGTTTAGTCCTTTGAAATGTTTGTTTTTATTGGTCAAATTAGTCCCTGTCTATGTGGCGTCTGACATGTGAGAGTTAACGGCCACGTCAGCCCCGTTAACACTCCGTTTGAACAGAAGGACTAACTTGATTGACATTTAACAAATTCAGGGATTAAATTGATATTTCACATAATTGAGGGATAAATTTGACCGACCAATGAAAATTCAAGGACAAACTTGATGATTCACTCATTCAACTTTCTTAATTTTCTATTTTATATATTCAAGAGTGAATAATTGTAAAGATATAAGTAAATATTGATATGCCAATACAGGACTTTCATAGCTCGTGAGATTGAGGAGGGAAAGTTGCAATTTGATTTTCTTGCTGACATAGACAAAAGTCCAAGGTTGAAAATTTATGCACTGAACACAATAGCCATAATTCGTCGCAGTGACCCCCTGCTAACTTATTGTTCAGGTAGGTTTTTAAATAATGTGTTTATTATTATTAATTTTTTTAAAAAAATTACTAATACTAACTATAACTATTTCATTTGAGTTTATTCAGATTGATTCCACTCGGTCTCTAAGGCTCACCGGGGGTATATATTTCATCTTGAGCATGCCGGTGAAGGTTTTCTTGACCCTAAGGGTAATCTTGAAGTAGAATTGCAGATTCAGATCTTTGGGTAAGTCCTTATGTATGCATTAGAAATCTCAATCTCATTCTACTGTTGTTGGTCAATATACTCATATAATTTTTACCATATTACTAACTATATTGACCAATAATTATAAGCATTGGGTGTCACTGAATTCCATGCAACTCAGTATCATTGTTTTTAATGCACAGACAACATGTCTTCCAGCCTCTCCTTGTAAAGAAGTATCGAGTTGAGCTTCTTTCGACCAACAAGCATTTTGTGAACATGATTTGTTCTAGTTTTTTTAAGAAGACAATAGATAACTTGAAGAGCCTGATTGACGACGAAAATAAATGGAAAAGGTATTTTTTTTACTTTTTTTCTACGAGTAAGTTGAAAACGATATTTTATTTATTATTATGGAGTTGACAAAAGAGTCACAAACTTACGTGATATCGTTAATTTAATTAATAGATGTGTAATTTTACTAATATATGGTGGAACGAGTAAGCATCTCGTCATTAGCCCCCGTAAGCAAAAAAACAATAAATATTATGAACATATGCTATTCTATGTTTAGCATGTCTTAGTTGATTCGGGTTTTTTTTTTCCTTCTTTTTTTTATTTGTTTTGTTTTTGAAGCAATGTCTTGGTTAATTAGATATTCATCATTTGTTAACCCAAAGGGCATTACGAGATATTCATAATGGCCTTCATGAGTTCAAAATTCAGTCTTGTGAATATCACCCTCTTTCATTCGAATCTGATGATGCCCTGATGGCCTGATTTCAAACAGATCAGCATACTCTCCCCCAGGTTGAGCTCTAAATGCCAAAATAATAGTAACAAAACAATATAACAAATTATGGTGGCAAATAGTGATATTTTTTTATGTGAACTGTGGGATAAATTCCCTTATAAATACTGCAATGTTAAACAATGGATGGATTAATAATCTCCTTGCAGTAATGGAATTTACGAAGACGATAAACTATCACCAGGAGAATGCCCTCACCGAGATGAGAATGGTTCTCACTATTCCAGTCCCACTTCCATCTCCAAAACCAGTATGCTCTTCTTCACACCCCTTCGGTCAATCTTCTCCAAATCAATAGCTCATCATTCCTTTTTCTCCCATTGACTAACGGTTTCACATGTTCCCCTTCTTTCTCTTCTTTGCTTCCCATTTTACCCCTTCTCTTATACACATATATCAAATTGTGTGTAATCTTACTATTAGACGGTTATCCTTGATCTCATACTAATTTTATTGATCCTAGTGAACTTGTGTAGTGTAATTGTGATGAAGTTCATAAGCATATATGTAGTCATGGGACCTAGAAAATGACGAATTGTGTGATTAAGTTATGATTTTCCTAAAGGATTGAAACTTGGTAAGTTTAAAGAATATATGTTGGGAAGCTAAATATTAGATATACATGTAAGAGTAAAACATAAGGGAATTTATCAGTATTATTCGAGTGCACAAGAGATGTCTTTAATATCCTTACGGAGAGATGAAAACCAGTAAATAAAATGACTCCACTAACTAAAACGTGAATTGTGGAAGGACTAAGTCAATTCCACTAGCACTTCCTTAGAAATAGGAATAATTAACTGCAGGACAGGAACAATATAGCCAAGTAATTCAGTTTCAACAGTACAAATGTTGTACAAACTTTGTAGGAGTCTAAGTTTGTATTTGATGCTTTTGTAGGAGTCTATCTATGTTGTACAAATGTTGTGAATTTAAATGGGATACTCTTAATTTATGAGGATTTGTCTGTTCTGGATACAGTGAGAGCTAAACTTCATGACTTGGTTATAAATGCTGGAATTGAAGATCACCATGGCCTGTGAGTGCGATGCTTCAATGATGATGATGAAGATCGCGGTTTACTTCTTTCAATGATGATGATGCTTCATGTACAAAAGTGAAACTCTGAATTTGTAGTTTACTCGCATTGTTGTTTAGTTTGTAGCTTTGTGCTGCACTTCTTTATCTGTTGAAGTGAAACTTTGAATTTGTAGTTAATTCATCCTATGTTGCTTTATTAGTTCTTTAATAAACCGTTTGTTGATTTAGTCTTTACAGTTTTCTTGAGATTTTATCTTGGTGTTTCCATGCATGGTTTCTGCTTTGGTGTCAACTAATGACAGCACATTGTCATTCTTGTTGGCATCCAACTTGCTAGCAATTAGCACCTTGCTAGGGTGAGATGTTTACTGTCCTGGGATATTTTTTGGGTTTAAGTAAATGATGTAGTAACTGGTCCAATTGAACAATTCATTTGAAATTTATTTACAACTGTGAAATAAGTGTGTACAGGTGGATATTGTGATTCTTAAAGGTTTCTCGTGTAACTTGAATATAATTATCAAAGAAAGTTATGGTTGTTGGATCAAAGATACCTAATAAACATCTTAAAGCACTTACAGAAATAGAGAGAGTATAGAGAAAGTGAGAGGGAAACAGATGGCTTAATGGCTTAAAACTTAAAACCTGTATTGTTTAATGTTTATTGTATGTATGACTAAAGTACTTCTATACAAGATATTTTTTTCTTTTCTTTCCTTTTTATGCATATAGGAACATGCATAGAATCCTCCATTTCACAAGCTCCATATTAACTTCAATAAAATTTGCAGTAGCCTATGATTTTCTTTCAACAAAATATATTTATTTTCAAGAGGATTTATATTATTATTTCCATTTTTTTAGTACCAATAATAGAATTCTGCGGTGCATGATGATGCACAAGAGGATATATATGTTTTCTCAATTTTTATTATATTTTCCGTGTTTGTTGAGTTAGGTAAAAACAATTTGTGGACATTGTAACAATGAAAATACAGCTATGGACCAAGGGAAAAATTATTTTGATCATTACTATCAATATTTGTACTTTTAGATGTAGTTGCATTTGGCTGACAAAATTCAGAAATTAGGCAACATTTGCGAGAATGATTTTGAGTTCGGGCAACATTTGACAATTTTCGTGTCTCTTTCAGTATGAGATCCACATGCTGGAATTGAAATGTTGACCATGACCACTACACGTCTACACCATGATTCTGATGAAGCAAGAGACATGCGTTGACTCATTGCATGAGTTAAGGTTTGAACATCACTGGTTGGGCAATTAGAATGTTCTAGAGACATGGATTTAGTCGCATATGAATCCCACGCATTGATTGACAGAAGTGAGAGAGCACAAGTAAAAAAATCTTGTTTATCATTTGTATCAGAAAATGTAATGAAATCTTCTACACCTGCAAGAGTTAAAAAAATTCAGCACAAAAAATGTGGCGATAAATGTGAAATAACCTGGATTGTTACTCTTGGTTGCAAGCACTTTGAATGTAAAATGGACATTGAAATCAACAGAAAACATACTGACAGAACTCGGGGGAGCTTGCTGTTGTGCATGTTTTGCCAGGCTAAATTTGTAGCAGTCTTTGAATTAGCAAATGGACTCATCTGTTCCTTCCTATCTGCAGAACCGTTATATTAGAAGACATAAGAGAATAGTAAAATTTGCATCGTCGCGAAATGAATGACTTGCAATTAACTATAACAAAACAACCAAAAGTGGATCTTCTTTGGTCTAAGTTTTGACTAACAACAAAATGTCAAGTTGTATTTTAACTAAATCAGGTTTTAAGATGGCATACTCGTAAAATTAATTGAAGGGGTTAGAACTTAGAAGGTTTAAATTGTGGCAATAATATTTTAACTATGCATATTTTTCAGTGAATGGAGTTTAGATGAGTTAGGCTCCGAGATTCATCAAGGTCAGATCAAGCCTCAACTCTCAAAGCTTAAAGAACACTTGAAGAAATACTTGTAGATCACGGACAAAAGAGATCCTCATATCGACCACAAAAGTTAAACTAACAATCTTGTGGATGAATCGACATCTTATCACGTTCATTGAATCCATACTCGCAAGTTGAATAGAATATGCATATTTAGTGCAAGAGAATGAAGCATAGATAATCCTATACCAAATCTCTTACTGGTCACTACTTAGACCAAGTGCAATGGACCTCTTGAAAGGCACTCTCAACATGTTGAACCATTGTTATGGAGTGTTGAAAATGATAGAAAAATGAGGTGGAGGGAAGAAGTGATGAAATCATTCAACTACGTTGAGTTCTCCAAGCTGCCAGGGACGGGGTGCCACGTGTCAGGTTTTTGTTAGCTAACGAGGGCGTGTGTAATGCACTCGTCGACAGACGCGAGTGGAGGACAGTGGGACGCAGAGAGAGAAGAGGTGAGAGAATAAGGTGCAACACATGGCGCATCCTGATTGGCTGTGTGGATTTATCTCATTTTAATAATTTGAACTCAATTATTACATTGCAAATTTATTTTTTTATTTTTTTACCAAAATTCATGATTTTTTTTGTCTATAAATAGAGACTTGGTTCATTTGATTTGGACACAGGAAAAAAAAAACAAGTTTTTCACTATCTTAATATTATTATTATCTTTCTATTAGCTTTTTTTAAGTTTTAATCTTCTTTTAAGTTAAGAAAATAAAAATAAATTATTTTAATAAATTTTGTTTTTACAAAAAAAAATAAAAATTGTTAAGTGTTTTTTAATTTAATTATAATCGATAATTGGAATTTTATGTAATTATAAAAACAAAAATATAAAATTAAATAAGAATGAAAAATAAATGGTGGTGGGGTAGAGTGTTGAATGAAAAATCATTGGAGAGGGTAAAAGTTGAATGAGTGTTGAATAAGAGAGAGAAAGTGATCTAGAGTGTTGGGAAGAGAAAAAGTAGGTGTTGAAGATTTTTACCATTGTAAATAGTCTAAAGAAGCATTAGTAATTAAGATTATCGGCGATCATGAATCAGTTTAATGCTCACTTTGTTTACTTATTTATTTGTTAGAGTTGATAGAAACAAACAAAAAAGTTTGATTTATCAAATCTTTAGTAGCATCAAGATCTACTGTACAAGAAGAAAGTAACAATTCTGCGGTTACAAAACTTCCAATAACAGGTACAGTGTACTTAGTACCAAGGGTGAAATGGTGAAGGGTATATCAACACCAAGGAGATTCAATGAGCAGACAACACTTATATTGGTCAACTTGCGATTTCCCTCCTCAAATTGTAAGTTTTGTCAATTACCCCCCTTAAAATTAACAAAACTTCAATTACCCCATAAAATTGCATAACGTTAATCAATTTACCCCCTCCGTTAAATTTTTCTGTTAACTGTTTACGGTTATGATCAAATACCCCCTGAAATTTTGCACTTATGTGCAAAATGCCCCCAGAACTTGAAAATTTATATTTATTTTTTTTAATATTGACTCAAAAGATATTAAAGGCAAACAATTAACAATTATTGATTATATAAATCTTTATGGAATGTATGTTTATGCAACTATTATTTGTCGTATAAATTTTTATGGAAGGGATGTTACTCTCATGTGTTTTAAATATATAATATATAGCAGACTTTTTTTACACAAGTTGGTAATTATGTTAGAGTATGCAGTCATAAAGTACACATGTCTTTGATAATTGTGTGTCCATAAAGAAAATTCACAGGTTAATATCTGCAGAAGCAAGAAGAAACAAAGCTTAGGTTTGTGAATTTGCAACTTAATTAATGATATAATTTTTATAATGCAGGAAATGCCATATCTATTTATGCAGCATGTTAAATAGATTGCGTCACAGATCTTCTGCATGAAGCTAGTAGATCACATTGTCCTACAAAGTTTATGTGACAAATATCAATTTTCTGCTGCTATGGCATTCTTGTCTTGGTTTATTTCAACAACTTGATATCTTTTTAATGTTTGGTTTTTAGTTTTACCTTGTGAATAGAATTTTGATGACAATAGGTACAATATACTACTTGAAGAACTGAATGTATGATTTTTGATAAGGAAAAAAATATAAATTTTTAAGTTTAGGGGGCATTTTGCACATAAGTGCAAAATTCCAGGGGGGTATTTGATCATAACCGTAAACAGTTAACAGAAAAATTTGACAGAGGGAGTAAATTGATTAACGTAATGCAATTTCAAGGGGGTAATTGAAGTTTTGTTAATTCAGGAAGTAATTGACGAATCTTACAATTTTGGGGGAAAATTGCCTATTTACTCCATTTACATTTAGCAACATCTTGTTTTGGTGAAAATGATTCAAAAATTAGAGTCACTGACTCATTGGTAGTACCTGTGATGCAAAAAACTAGTTATTATCAACTCATAAATACTTGACTGTTTTCTTCAATTTGAGGCAAAATACTATTGAAGTCTTGTTCCATTGTATGGCCATTTTTACTTTCCAATTTACCTCAAATTTCTTATGTTCCTATCCATAAATATGCAGTAAAAATATCCATGGCTTGGAAAACCTTTCTATGAATGGCTAGTTGTGTATATTTCCCAATTGACTTTTTCTTCCACGGTTGTTTTTTAAATGCAGAATTCCAAACTCTCGAATGCAGTCCAGTAATTAAAAGCTTGAAAGAAATTTAAGTCAGGGTCTACATGAGCTTAATAACAACAAACATTTCATCAGTTGGACTAATAATAAAATTTATAAACCTAAAGATGTTGGTGTCCTAGGTTGTGCTTGTGCATCATACATGATGATTATTAACTTATATAATCAAGTTCAACAAGTTTTGTGAGATTGCTTTTATGAAAGGGGAATTTACAGGTTCAAGATTTCCAGAATTAAACATCACTTGTAATAAAAATGTCTTATGATGAAAAGGATTCTGCACCGCAGAATAAGACTTGATAGTTGATATGAACATGCATATGGATGATTTATGGTGTGAAACACTAAGACTAAATCCACAACAAAAAATATTACCAAAGGATAACTCACATCTTCAAGTGTGTAGTAACAAGTCATAACATTGCATACGTTAACCAACTTAGTGTCACAAAAATACTTTTAAAATTACCTAGATCTAAAAATTGTAGCTGAACAAAACTACAAACTAATGGCCACAACAAAATCACCAATCCAAGTAGTATAAACAACTTTGTATTGCTTAATCATTGTGTTGTATTATGAATAACTTGGACAGTGAAAAAATCAGTGAGCAGTTAATTGAATAATCATGCAGACACAGTCCAGATGCCCGGCACAGCATCACCTACACTGTAGTAAGCTGCACCAAGGGAATCCATATATCAGAAGTACCTGCTTTAATCATCACATTCTTAACTACCCCAAGTATAATAAATAAACTCACAATGCACTATTAGACTTTGCTACAAACATGGCCAGATTAATTAACTACATATACAAACTACAAAGCACCTACATGTAAAACATCATTCCCACCATCACACACAAACACAACAGCATTTCTAAAGCCGAAACACTTTGTTGTATCTATTATCCTTAATAGCATTAATTCATTTCTTAAGTGCATATGCATATGAGTCAAATAACATGGTAGATATTGAAAATTAACATCCAAACTGCATTATATATAACAATATCAAATAAAAAACAAATCAAACGAAGACAACTGAATACATTTAAAGAAGAGTAGGATACAGGTTATGGTTGTGATGTAAGGCTAAGGCATACTTTGACCGCAACAGTGCAATGGGTGGTTTGGTTTCTCCCGTCCTCATCTATAATTCAATGTACTCCAGATGAGAACGGAGGAATGCAGATTATCCAATGCCCTTCACGGACCGCTCTGGATAGTTTAAAACCCCGAATCAAGTTAAAGATGAAATCAAAACCAAAATTTCAATACTCATGTAGCATGAGATTTATACAGATCTCACTATTTTGAGCTATAGGTTCAAGAATCTGAGGTTTAGGTTATTAACAAACACCAAATCAAATGAAAACAAGTTAAATAGAGTAAGAGAAAGAGTGATGAAGTGGATGGTTGTGATGTATTGGCGTTTGGAGGCGGATTTGTGTAGAGAGCACAAAATCCGTACTATGATACCATATATTTGATGTTTAGGGCTTGAAAAGCAGAGCACCCCATAGAAAACCTATGGGTATTTCAGAGCCACAATTTAATACTGCTCTCCCCTATATTGCTTCAGCCCTCAACTTCATCACTTACAAATTAAATTAAAACAAATGTTTCTTGTAAACTAAAAACGAAAACTTTCTATCACAAAAATCAAAATCAAAATAAAAAAATAAATAATAACGCAAACTTGCAGGACTTGGGAGGATGAAACCCTAAGCACTTGTTGCCCCTGTGCATCTGCGTACTTATAAAACGTTGCAACGAGGGAGAGGAAGTTTGATGTGTTTGTTGGGCTTGGATCAAAATAAAATGGGCCTGAGAATAAGCTTCGTATTTCATCAAGATTGCATTCGTTCCTCGTAAGGTAATTGCTTTTCCCACTCCCACAATTCTCATAGGGTCCAGCCGAATTTTAAAATTCAGACGTGTAAAAGATTGGGGAGTTTAATACCCTTTTTTACACGTTTGAATTTTAAAATTTGAATAAACCCAAAGATTTTGAGAAGTGTAGAGTGGGAAAAAACAGTCGATGTCTAAGCATTGTGGATATGCATTCTCTCATTTTTTCATCTCTTCACTTTTGTTTAGGTTTTCGATAAATAAAAGTTTGAGTTCGGTGTCCTCATAAGTTTAACTCAGTTGATAGAGACAATGCATAATATATGCAAGGTCCGGGGTTCAAACCCCGACCACAAAAAAAAAAGTTTGAGTTCGGTCATACTCGTTTGCATATTAGGAAAGTGGAATTTAAGATTGTCCATTCCCTAAAAAAAAATATTGTCCATGAACATTTTTTGAAAAACTTACTTACATTTTTAACTAAAATAATTGTACACGTATTTAAAAAATGTGTTATTTAAAATTATTTGTTTTGCTTGGAAAAAAGATGTGTTTTTAAAATTAACCAAGAGCAGTACAAAATTGTAACAAAAAAAAAAGGTTTAGTAGCACTTTTTAAAAATGTTTTTAATTATTTTCTTGTGAACCGACAAGTTCAAATTTCACTTTGTCGATTTGTTTTGGACAAACTCAAACTTTGATTTTGACGATACACAACTTTTTATTTACTTATTTTTTAAGATGAAAGGTTAATTTAGGTATTTAAGATATGGGTTTGTCTAAGATGTGCAACATTGCACATGTTAAAACTGTTGGAACAAAACGTGTTTAACATTACCCTTTAAGTTTTGATGATAACAAGGTATTAAAAATTGTCAATTGTATATGCTAATATTTGTTTAAGTGTGCAAGACCATAGACAAAAATTTAGTGTCTTTAATTTCAAGCATAGATTCTGAAGAACAAATAAGAGACAATGGAATCAACAAGTAGGAAGCTTGTGCTGCAAGAAAGAGGTTCTGAAGACAAGCGGTTCTGAAGAAGCTGACGTCACCAGAAGCAGTTCACCAAAAGCTGACGTCATCAGAGGTTCTGAAGATCATCAGAAGCTGAAAGACTGAAGAACTTCAAATGTTGTTCAAGTAAAGATTTAATTACGCCTATCATCAAAGAAGATTAGAAACATAAACCAACGACTATTTCAAATGGATTTAAAGGCATTAGATGCTTATTCTTTGGAGAGCGTTGAAAAATGATATTTGTACGAAGTGTACAACCACTATCTCCACTACTTTGTTTTTATGTCTGCTAGTACAAGAACAACAGTTGTGCCTGCAACAGTGTTCCTCCATACTTGAAATGGATTTGAAATTGCTCCTTCATACGACACTAACCAAATCAGGCAACAGATCATTGGTGATTTGATCAAGCTTCAAACGACTCTTTTTGATGTGCTGACAATCAACAACGTCTCT